>MDTE01201437.1_pt1 | contig 245388 bp, 261 predicted proteins | sample 811231 | NCBI WGS metagenome assembly MDTE01 (sample SAMN05326651, study PRJNA326480) | marine metagenome | isolation source: seawater | place: Indian Ocean: Red Sea | collected 2010
GTCACCTTTCTTAACACCAACTTTATCTATCAAGCCATTTGCAACTTGATTGGCCTTTTCATTTGTTTCTTTGTATGAATAAGTTTCAACTACTTGTCCCTCAGCATTAGCAATTTTAAACATGGGTTTGTCTGGATAATTGACAGCCCCATCTTCAAGATATCTTGTCATTGGTTTCCAAGTGGAAGTATCATCAAAAGTTCCATTTGGTAGAGTTCCTTCTCCAGTATATTCTGCGGAACGAGTTTTAAATAATAATTGCATATTGTCACCTCTTAATATTAAAATAATGCGCTACCCTTAAAAGCAGCCAACAGAATATATAGGTTGCCATATAATTTTAGACTATTAAAGTCTTTTATTTATAAGTAGCTTTCTTTATTTTTAATATAAATTTTGAGATTTCTTTTAAGATTAAGGGCTTTTTATTAATATTTTTTTCAATTTTTTTAATAATTGCACTACCTATTATTATTCCATCGGTAATATTTTTCAGTTGATTTATGTGAGCTGAATTAGATATGCCAAAACCCACGCATACAGGCTTTTTAGTTCTATTCTTAATATTTTTTATGAAGTTTTTAAGATTTTTATCAAGCATTTTTCTTGCACCAGTAACCCCTGTTACTGAGACTAAATATATAAATGAATTTGAGAGTTCCGAAATAATTTTAATTCTTTTTTCTGTACTCGTTGGCGCTATCAAATAGATTAATTCAATCCCGGCTTTATTTGCTGCACTTTGAGCCTCATAAGATTCCTCAGGTGGTAAATCGACTATCAGAATCCCATCTCCACCAGATTTTTTTATATCTTTCATTATTTTAGCTAATCCATATTTAAGAAATGGATTATAGTAACCAAAAAGTATAATCGGGGTTTCATTTTTGGTTCTGAATTTTTTTACTATACTAAGCGCACTAGAAATTGTTACGTTATTAGAAAGAGCTCGCTCACTTGCTTTTTGTATTGTCGGACCATCTGAGATTGGATCAGAGAAGGGAATTCCAAGTTCAATAATATCAGAACCATTTTGAGACAGTACTTCTAAAATTTTTAGCGATGTACTGGCATCTGGGTCACCTGCTGTAACATAAGTTACCAAACAGGTTCTTTGTTCTTGCTTAGCTTTTTCTATAGTTTCTAGTAGCTTCATTATTAAATTTTATTTTTCTTCAGAAAACTGTTTACAGATTCTAAATCTTTATCTCCTCGTCCCGAAAGATTTACAATTATTATTTGATTCTTTTTCATCTTAGACGCAGCAGTAAGAGCATAAGCAAGAGCATGTGAAGTTTCTAGCGCAGCAATAATTCCTTCTTTCTCTGAAAAGTATTTTAGCGCTTTAACTGCTTGCTTATCATTTACCGATGTATATTTAACTCTTTTTATGTCATTAAGATATGAATGTTCTGGTCCTACTCCTGGATAATCAAGTCCTGCCGAAACTGAATGAGTCTCAGTTACTTGCCCATCTTTATTTTGTAAAATATAAGTTTTGCTACCATGTAATACACCAACTGTGCCAGCAGAAATACTTGCTGAGTGTAATCCAGTACTGATTCCATTTCCTCCCGCCTCAACTCCTACCATTTTTACATTCTTGTCATTTAGGAAAGGATAAAATAAGCCAATTGCGTTTGACCCTCCACCAACACAAGCGATTAACAAATCGGGTAATTTTGATTCAATACCCAAAATTTGTTTCCTAGCTTCCTTTCCTATTACAGATTGGAAATCTCTAACTATCATTGGATAAGGATGTGGACCGGCAACACTACCAATTATGTAAAAAGTATCTTTTACGTTTGTAACCCAATCACGTAATGCTTCGTTTAATGCATCTTTAAGAGTTTGTGAACCAGATTTAACTGGAATGACTTTTGCTCCTAACAGCTTCATTCTTTGTACATTGACTGATTGTCTATAGGTGTCGAGTAGACCCATATATATCTCACATTTAAGACCCAAAAGAGCACATACAGTAGCGGTAGCTACTCCGTGTTGTCCTGCCCCAGTTTCAGCAATGATACGCTTCTTTCCCATAAGCTTTGCCAGAATTGCTTGACCCACAGTGTTGTTGATCTTGTGAGCACCGGTATGAGCAAGATCCTCTCTTTTAAGATAAATTTTTGCTCCACCAATCATCTCGGAAGTTCTTTCGGCTAAATATAAAGGAGTTGGTCTCCCAACAAAATTTTTCAATAAGGAGCTAATTTCAAGATTAAAGTCTTTTTTGTTTTTAATATCTTTATAGCTTCTTTCAAGTTCATCTAGTGCAGGCATTAATGTCTCTGAGACAAATTTTCCTCCATAGTCACCAAACCTTCCATCTTTATCAGGATAATGTTTCACTTTGTTAGACATCTTTAACTAATCTTACAATAGATTCGAGTTTTTTAACATCTTTGTAGCCCGGAGACGATTCGACCCCAGAACATACATCAATAATATTAATTCTTGTTTTATTTATAGCATCTAAAATGTTTGATTCATTAATTCCCCCAGACAGAATCATTTTTTCCTTTGGAGAAATATCCGAAAGAATAGACCAATCAAATGTCTTGCCAGTTCCTCCTCTTTCTTCCTTATTGGCTGAATCAAAAAGCCAATAGTCTGTATCAAAATCTATTACCTTTTTAGGCAAGTTTGAATCAAGTGCAGAGAAAGCTTTTATAGTTTTACATTTTAGCTTATATATTTCTTCAGGAGTTTCGTCGCCATGTAGTTGAACATAATCTAAATCTAATTCATTAATATGATGGTTTATTGTATCAACGTTTTCATTAACAAATATCCCAACTTTCGAGATATCTTTTGAAAGATTTTTAATTAAAGTTTCTGCTGTTTTAATTGAAATAAACCTTTTGCTTTTAGAATAAAAATTAAAGCCTATAAAGTCTATAGGCAAATCATTACATAGACTGATATCGTTAGTATTAGTAAGACCACAAATTTTTATCTTATTCATTTTCTATCAACCTTAAGTACTCTTCTTTCATTCTATTGTAATTAAAATTTTCTTTTATAAAACCTCTAGCTAATTCACCCATTGTGTATAAGTCTTTTCTTGTATTATATGCATGATTAATTTTATTTTTTATGTCACTTATTTCATATGGGTCAACTAAGAAACCCGTTTTGTTATTTAAAATTAATTCCTCAGTTCCACTATCGATTGATCCAATTACAGGCACCCCCCTTGCCATACTTTCTATGGCTACATTCGGAAGACCCTCTATCTTTGAATTCCACGTACGATTACATAGAATGAATATGTCAGCGGCATCATAATATTGATGAATCTTATTATTGGAAACTCCTCCTACAAAAACAACTCTGTTTTGAAGATTGAGAGAACCAACTAGTTCTTTATAGGATTTTAGGTATCTTCCTTCACCAACACAAATATATTTTATATTAGGATTTTCAATTTCAGACAAAGCTTTTATTACAAAATCTTGACCTTTCCTTGGTAATAATCTTCCTACAGTTAGAAGAAGAAAATCATTTTCTCCAAAACCCAAATCTTTCCTAATGCTGTTTGTCTTTTTTTTATTAATAAAATCTTCTTCGATTCCATTATAGATAAGTCTGACTTTTTCTTTCTGGAAAAAATCTTCATAATTTTTCATTAGTTTTTTAGTATTTTTGCTAACAGCAACAATTGTGTTTGTATTTCTATATAATCTTTTTAATAAATATTTTGGAATTATCTTTATTGGATTTTGACTTTTAATTATAGTTTCTATCCCTGAACCAGCAATTCTAACAATTTGATTAGGTTCTTTTGAGTTGTATAGCCCCCCAACGATTTCCGCTTCTTCTCCAAGATAAATAATTTTATCCGGTTTAAACTTGTTGATTGTATCTTTTAGATTAGATAGACCTATGAGATATTGGAATAGAGGAATTTTCTTAAAGTTTTTGCCTCCAGGAAAATCTATTCTTCTTATTTTATAAGAAGATTCATCTTTTTTCTTGAGAGAATAAGAAGGACAGCAAACTACCAACTCATTTTTAGAGGCAATAATATCAGCAATTTTTTTAGCTGATGTAGCAATGCCACCTTGAAATGGGGGGAATTCATGAGTATAAATGAGGACTTTCACAATCTAATTATATTGTATTCTATTATATATTAAAGATGAGAATTGACACCCTATCTTGGTTGAGTTAGTTTTAAATTTTGGAGGCATAAATGATTGGAAACATAGGTCTTACAGAGCTTATTATAATCTTATTGATTGTATTACTTATTTTTGGTCCGCAAAAGTTGGGCGACATAGGCTCTTCTTTGGGTAAGGGAATATCAGGTTTTAAAAAAGCCATGAAAGATGAGAACTCGAAAGAAGATGATAGCGAGAACAAGAAAGAAGAGAATTAAATCTTTTGCGCTAATTCGATCAAAACACCATTCATACTTTTAGGATGAGCAAATGCTACTATTGTTTTGTTGATACCTTCTCTAGGCTCATGATCAATCATTTCAATTCCTTGAGATTTTAAGTGCTCTATTCCTTTTGAGATGTCTTCTACAAGGTAGCAAATATGATGCATACCTTCTCCTCTTTTTTCTAAAAATTTAGAAATTGAAGAATCTTCCACTACAGGCTCAAGAAGTTCTATCGCTGTTGAACTAGAATCGTTCTCAGGAACAAGCATAATTGCTCTAACCCCCTGGTCAGCTGAGGTTTCATCATGCTCAATTTTTAGGCCAAGTGTATCTACATAAAGCCTAGCAGTTTTTTCGGCATCGTAAACCGCAATTCCAATGTGAAACATTATGCCAACTTTAAAAATATCCATGGCATATAAATTTAATATATAAGTACGAATTCATCAAATTATTTTATATTTTTCTATAGAGTCGTCTTGCTTGATTTTGATTTCCAAATCTTTGATGTCTTTATTTGACTTATTTATATCAATTATCGAATGCATAGTATCAATATAGTCTGAGTTCACATTAATATTGATTTTATTTTTCTTTTGCTTGCTAGTCCTAACTATTTCCCTTATTAATTGATAACATACAAGTTCTTTTCTTGTTACAAGCCCAGATCCAAAACAATGAGCGCAACTTTCGCTAACAAGAGATGTAGTTCTAGTGCCAATTTTTTGTCTAGTCATTTCAATTATTCCAAATTTTGATATTGGCAAAATAGTATGTTTTGATTTGTCTTGTTTCATAGCATTTTTAAAGACATTAAATAATTTTTTCTTTTCTTTACTTTTATGTAAATCAATAAAATCTATTAATATAATTCCACTTAGATTTCTTAAAATAATCTGTCTTGCTATTTCTTCTGCTGCACCAATATTGACAGTAAAATTTGACTCCTTTCTGTTATTAAGACTCCTTCCGGAATTTACATCAATTACGGTTAACCCCTCTTTCTCTTCTATAAGCAAGAAAGATCCATTTTTTAAGTTTAATTTCTTATGAAATATCTTTTCTATTTCTTTATCAATTCTATTTTTACTAAAAATGTCATCTTTCTTATTGGTTATCTTTAATTTTATCTCGGATTTGTTTTTATTTAATTTTTTCCTAAAATAGGAATAAATTTTTCTTGAATCGAATTCAATTTCCTTAGTATCATTATTAAGAAATTCTCTAAAAATTCCATCAATAATATTATCTTCTTGATGTAGCAAGCCAACAGAGGAATTTGTTTTGAACAAGCTCATAATCTCTTTCCACTTCTTTTTTGTTTTAGAGATATCTTGCTTTATTTCTTTTAAAGTCTGATTGCCGCAGGATGTTCGCAAAATAATTCCAATATTTCTATTAGTCATTTTTTTAAGAGATTTAAGTCTGGTTCGCTTTTTTTCATCATCAATTCTTTTCGAAATGCCAAGAAACCCTGGCTTGCTTAGTACTACACAAAATTTTGAAGGTAAAGTTATAAAATCTGATACTTTAGGAGCTTTTCTAGGGTCATAGTCACTAATTCCCTGAACCATTATAAAATCACCCTTTGATATTTCGTGTACTTTAAAGTCTTCCTCGCCCACTTCTTCTTTTAATGGATTATTCTTAGATAAGAATGCGGATTTTCCAAGACCTATATCTACAAAAGATGCTTCTATCCCATTTGCATTAAGGTTCCTTTTCGCCTTGTAAATATTTCCTCTTATCGATATTTGTTCTCTATTGTTGTCTATAAAAAAATTTCTTAATCTAGAATTGTCAACAACAGCAACTCGTATTTCATCAAGAGTTTCACTAATAAGAATTTTTCTCAATTATCTTTTTTAAGTAGATCAAATATTAATTCAGCAACTTCTTCTGGTTCTAAAGTTCCTTTCTTTAATCTATCCATTAACTTTTTTACTTCTTTTACATTCTTAATTTTCTTTAGTTCCGATTTAATTTTTCTATCCAATATGTTATCAATTTCAGAAATCTGTCTTTCATTTTTCTTTTTAGTTAAATTTCCATTAGCAGTTTCAAATTCTATAAATGATTCAATTTCATTCACAATTTCTTCCATACCAATATTATTCTCAGCTTGCGCCGTCAGTACTTTAGTTTTCCAATCAGAAGATGATTGCTTTAATGAAATCATATAATCAATCTCTCTTGCTAGCTTTTCAGCCCCACCTCTATCAGATTTATTGACTACAAATACATCGCCTATTTCCATTAAACCAGCTTTCATTGCTTGTACTCCATCTCCTGCTTCTGGTACCAACGTAACAAGTACACAATCAGATATCTTGATAATATCTAATTCTGTTTGTCCTACTCCAACTGTCTCAATAATTACTATATCCATACCAAATATATCAAAAAGTTTTACTATTCCACTTGCTGCATTAGAGAGTCCTCCTAAATCACCTCTACTCCCTATACTTCTTATAAAGACTTGATTGTCCAGCGCATGATCCTGCATTCTTATTCTGTCTCCAAGAACAGCACCACCAGTAAAAGGACTACTCGGATCGACCGCAATTATTCCAATTTTTAATCCTTTATCTCTAAAGATTTTTATAATTCGATTTGTTAAAGTGCTTTTTCCTGCACCTGGAGGACCAGTAATACCAATCGCACAAACTTTATTTGGAACACCCTTTGTTGTTTCGATTATTCTGGAAATTGCAGACGCATCGCTTTCAACTAGACTAATAAGTTTAGACAGACTAACTCGATTGCCGCTTAACATGCCTTTAATTAAAGTTTTTTCATCATTTCTCATTCGACTTCTTAATTATTCTATCAAAATGCTTTTTTTCAATTTCCATGACAGATAATCTAGATTGCTTAATCAAAGGCATTTTGGATAATATTGGATCCTCCTTGATTTCAGACAAGGAAATAGACCTTTTAAGTGTTTTTTTAACTTTTAAGTCTACTACGACCCATCTTTCGTCTTTTGTAGTTGGGTCTTGATAATACTCTTTGATTACTTCAGTAATACCAACAATTTCCTTTCCTTCATTGCTGTGGTAAAAGAACACTTTGTCGCCTTTTTTCATGCTTTTTAGATTATTTCTTGCTTGATAATTCCTTACTCCATCCCAGTAGGTAACCTTGTCTTTAAGCATATTCTCCCATGAGTATTTGTAAGGTTCTGACTTGGTAAGCCAATACTTCATTAAATTAAATTTAATTTATTAATTAATTTTTGTAAAATGTATTTATATGTTACTTATACCGGCAATAGATATTAGAAATAAAAAGTGTGTAAGACTTTTTAAGGGAGACTTTGAAAAAGAAACTATTTACTCGAATAATCCCGTGGATGTTTCAGTTAAATGGATATCTGAAGGAGCATCTCTTATTCATCTGGTAGATTTAGATGGAGCACTAGAAGGAGAGAGTGTAAACTTCGAAGTAATTAAAGATATTCTTAAAGATAAAGCTTGTGATTTTCAAATTGGTGGAGGAATTAGGAATCTAGATACAATCGAAAGCTATCTTTCTTTGGGCGCTAGAAGAGTTATCTTGGGAACATCTGTTTTTACTGATGAAGCTTTTTTTGAAGAAGCATGTAAAAACTTTCCAACGAACATTGCTGTAGGGCTAGATATAAAAGATAACAAAATAGCAATAAAAGGATGGAACAACAAAATTGATATCGACTTACAAGATGTGTTAAAAAAACTTAATGATTTAAAAGTTTCTTTGATTGTTTTAACTTCAGTTGATAGAGATGGAACTCTGGAAGGGTTTAATAAAGACCTAATTGAGAAATATCTTAAAATCTCAAATATACCCGTAATCATTTCAGGAGGAATCAAAGATAATTTAGATTTGGAGCAGATTGACTCAATGAAAGACAAAAGAATTTACGGAGCTATTCTTGGTAAGTCAATTTATGAAAACAAAATTAATCTACAAGATTCTATAAGGAAATTTCAGAATGCTAGCTAAACGTATAATTCCTTGTTTGGATATTGATAAAGGTAGAGTAGTTAAAGGAGTAAATTTTATAAATCTTATAGATGCTGGAGATCCTGTCGAAGTTGCAGAAAAATATAGCAATGAAGGTGCGGATGAAATAACTTTTCTTGATATAACTGCCTCCAATGAAAATAGAAATATTATGATTGATACTATCGAAAAAGCGGCTGATAAAGTTTTTGTCCCATTAACAGTAGGAGGAGGAATAAGGAATACGGATGATATCAATCTATTACTTAAAGCAGGAGCGGATAAGGTTTCTATTAATACAGCAGCCGTGAATGAACCAAATATAGTAATAGAGTCAGCTAAAAAATTTGGTTCACAATGTATAGTGGTAGCAGTTGATGTTAAAAAGAAAGGAGAAGGACTTTGGGAAGTTTTCACACATGGCGGAAGAAACCCAACTGGGATTGATGCAATAGAGTGGATTGCTAAAATGGAAAAAAATGGAGCAGGAGAAATATTATTGACTTCCATGGATCGAGATGGAACTAAGATGGGATATGATATTGGAATTCTTAACTTGTTAAGTACAAAAATGACAATACCTATTATTGCCTCAGGTGGAGCAGGTACATTAAATCATATAGCAGAAGCATTTACTTTGGGTAAAGCTGACGCAGCACTCTGCGCATCTATATTTCACTTTGAGGAATATACGATTAACGATGTTAAAAATTTTTTATTAGAACAAGGTATATTAGTAAGAAAATAAAATGATTATCAGAGAAAAATTAGAAGCAGACGAACTTACCATTCTATCTGAACATGCAGCATTCAGCTCTAATTCAATAGGTAGAGCAAAAAAAGAGAAAAAATGTCCCTTTAGGACTGAATATCAAAGAGACAGAGATAGAATTCTTCACTCAAAATCTTTTAGAAGACTTAAAGATAAAACCCAAGTTTTCCTAGCACCGTATGGAGATCATTTTAGAACAAGATTGACTCATGTATTAGAAGTAGCTCAGATTGCAAGAACAATTTCTAAGTCTTTAGGATTGAATGAGGATTTAACAGAGGCAATTTCTTTAGGCCATGATTTAGGACATACTCCTTTTGGGCATGCGGGAGAACAAGCTTTAGATAAGATTCATCCAGGAGGATTTAAGCATTATATGCACAGTCTTAGAATAGTTGAGATTCTAGAAAACGAAGGAAAAGGGTTGAATTTAACTGAAGAAGTGAAAGATGGAATATCAAAACATTCTAAAGGAAAAGGTCCGATAGTTAATAAAAAAATTAAAATAATGACTTTAGAAGGAGCAGTTGTTAGATATTCTGACATTTTTGCATATTTTACTCATGATTTAGATGATGCGTTAAGGTCTTCTTTAATTAAAAAAAATGATATACCCGTAAATTTAATAAAATTCTTTGGCTCAACTCACTCCGAAAGAATATCGAAAGTTGTTTCTGACACTGTAAATGAAACAGTAAAAAACTCGTACAAGTCTGTAATTATCTCTAGTAGACTAGAAAGAAATCTTGGGCAAATGAGAGACTTTTTATTCCAGAATGTATATCACCAAGAAAAGATAATAATAAATTTTGAGAAGGCTAAACAAATATTAATTGATTTATACAAGTTCTTTCTTTCTAATGAAAAGAAACTAAGAGAATTGTATAAATTTGAAAGCGAATCACATAGAAATGATTGTAGAGATTTTATTGCAGGGATGACTGATGATTTTGCACTTGAAATACATAAGATGATATTTACACCAAAGAAGTGGTCATTTGTTGATTTTAAATTATAGATGAAGAAGCTTGGAACGGTACCTTTTTTAAACTCACAACCACTAACTTATTCGTTTGACAATAACTATGTAGATAACTATCAAACATCTAATTATTTCCCATCCTCATTATTGCAGCCATTAGTTGACAAAGAAGTATTTTTATCTTTGCTCTCCATTGCTGATCATCTATCTACTACAAATACAATATCTCTAGAAAACTATTGTATAAGTTCGTATGGGAAGGTAGATAGTGTTTTATTGGTTTCAAAATCTAAACTTAAAGAGATTGATACAATAGTACAGGATAGCAGATCTAAAAGCTCAAATATATTATTTAGAGTTATTCAAGAAGCCTTTTTAAAAACTAAGGTAGAGTATTGTGTAGGCTCGCCAACTTTAGGTATGGATATTAAAAATAATACGGGATACATAGTTATTGGCGATTTAAGCTTAGAGATGCTCTCGTCCTCTCCGTCTGGAATCAAAACATATGATTTAGGTGAAATTTGGTATCAGGAAACGGGATTACCTTTCACGTTTGGTACTTATAATTATATATATGAGTCACCAAGTAAATTTGAACTTGATTGCCTAAAAAGTTCTTACGAGAATGGGTCAAAATCCACAAATAAGATTATAGATAACTTTTTAATAAAAACAGGATACAATATAGATAAAAAACTTGCTCAACAATATCTTGAGGAAAAGATCTATTACAAGATAGAGAAAGAACACATAGAAGGAATAAATTTATTTGCCAATCTTTCTTCTAAATTTGCAAATTGGCAAAAAAATAGTTTTAATAAAAAGATTTAGAAATATGTCTAAAAAAAATCTCACACTTGGTCATAGTCCTGATGCCGACGATGCTTTTATGTTCTATGCTATTTCAAAAGGCATAATTAATTCCCCAATTGTTGAATTTGCTCATGTTGTAAAAGATATTCAAAGTCTTAATAAGATGGCTATGAATAATGAACTTGATACTACAGCAGTGTCTGCTCACGCATATTTGCATTTGTATAAAAATTATAGAATTATGGATTGTGGTGCCAGTATGGGAGACAAGTATGGACCTATAGTAGTTTCAAAAAAACAAATAAAATCTACAAAAAATATTAAGATTGCAATACCTGGGAAGTTAACTTCTGCCTTTCTCCTGCTCCAGTTGTATTGTGATGATGCAGTTTTTGTAGAATATAATTTTGACGATGTTATTCCCGCAGTAATGAATTCAGAAGTTGATGCAGGTCTTATTATCCATGAGGGCCAAATTACCTTTAAAGATTTAGGATTAAGCCTTTTACTTGATCTTCCAAAACTTTGGAATAATGATTGCGGTTTACCTATACCGTTAGGACTGAATGTTGTTAATAGGTCTTTAGACAAGGAAATACAAGTTGAAACTTCTAGGATGATAAAGGAAAGCATTGTTTATGCTTTATCAAATATTGATGAAGCCCTTGATTATGCAATGGAGTTTAGTAGAGGTGTTTCAAGGGACACAGCACGAGAGTTTGTTTTAATGTATGTCAATAACGATACTCTGGATTTAAAGGATAGGGGTTTGGATGCACTTAATTATATGTATGAAGCTTCATTAAAAAAAGGTTTGATTAATCAAATGATTGAGATTGATCTCATCTCAACCTAACTATACTGCCATTTATCATGCTCATAACAAGATCGTTTTTATTGGAATCAATTATTGACATATAAGGGTTAGAATTTTTCATCTTAAATGCAACAATATCAGCTTTTTTATTTATCTTAATGCTCCCAACAGTTTTATCTATTCCTAAAGCCTTAGCCCCACCGAGGGTAGCTTTTTGGAGCACTATTTTTTCACAATCTTTCTTTATAAATTCTTTCGAATTTAAATATAAAAATTTTATCTCGTCGAGAAAGTTTATAGAAAAATTGCTAGATAAACCATCTGTACCTAAACCAACTTTCTCATATTTTAAAAAGAAATTGAGATTCGGAAGTTTTTGATTAAGAAAGAGATTACTCCTAGGGCACAGAACTATAGGAAGATTCTTCCTACTAATTAATTTTAAATCCCTATTGCTCAGATTGTTCATGTGGACAAGTGTGTTAAAAATATTCCTTTTATTTAAATTTTCAATATAAAGGAGAGGAGAATCTTTTTTGCTTTCTATTTTTGTCGGTTTAGGGAGATTTGGGAATATAAAATCAGTAAAATTATTCTTTTTATTCGAAATCAATCTAACTTCATCGGTACTCTCACTCAAATGGATTCCCAATTTGATTTTTTTCTCCTTAGAAATATCAAATATCTCTTTTAGAAGTTTCGTGTCTAATGAATAAATCGAATGAGGAAACAACCTCAAATTAAACATATCATTTTTTTGAGATCGTTTTATAAGTTCTTGTAGAAATACACTCTTCATTCTTGATATGGTCGAATTCGAAATTTCTAAAAAATAAACTGTCCTAATCGCACTCTTTTCTATTTCATTTAAATCTGCACCATCATAGGAACTAATTTCTCCAACTGTCGTCACGCCAGAATTTATAGATTCGATTAACGCATTTTTTGTAGATGCGATTACTTCTTTCTTTCTGTATCCTCTTTTCTTTATTTCAATAATTTGACTAAGCCAATCAGTGAAAGAGTTAGATGGCAATATCTCCCTTTTAATCCAACCTAATTCAAGATGTATATGAGCATTAATAAAACCAGGAGATAAAACACAGTTTTCCAAGTTTATTACTTTGTAGGTTTTTGTATTTACTTCTTTATTTGGCAGAATTTTCTCTATTTTTTCATTGTTAACAATTATCGCTGAGTCGTATATAGGATTACGCTTATTGAAAATAATACATTTTGCTTTTAAGGCTAGTCTCATGATTTTGTGAAGGTAATTTTTCCAGTGCAAACTTCTTCAACAGGACCTTCCATGATTAAATTAAAGTTTTTATCAATCTCAATTATCAAATTACCACCAGGCATTTCAACTTTTACTCTTTTATTTAGTAGCCCCATTTTGTAACCTACAGCTACAACCGCGCATGAACTACTACCTGATGCTAAAGTGTATCCCGCACCTCTTTCCCATATTTCAATTTTTACTCTATTTCTTGAAATAACTTTTGCAAATTGCACATTGGTTTTATTAGGAAACTTTTTATTATTTTCCAATATCGAACCAAACTCCTTTAGTTCTTTAGCGTTTAATGAATTTCTAAATACTACACAGTGAGGATTTCCTACAGTAACTGGTGTGAAAACAAAATTTTTATTTCGAATTTTTATCTTTTCTCCTGTAGAAGAAATCTTTTTTGCTTTATAGGGAATTGTTTTTGGTTCAAAAGAAGCATTTCCCATTTCTACTCGAACGAGATTTGTATTCTTTAGCTCACTTTTCACTACGCCACCCTTTGTTTCGATAGTAAAGGAGGTCTTTTTTGTATATCTGTAATCATATAAAAATTTAGAGAAAATTCTTAAGCCATTTCCGCTTTTTTCAGCTTCGGAACCATCTGGATTGAATATCCTTAATCCAAAGTCAGCTCTCTTTGATTCTACTAAAACCAGTAATCCATCTGACCCAATACCATAATTTCTATTACAAATTTTTTGAATAGTGCCAATATTGAGATTAAAAGTGATTTTCTTCTTGTCTATTACTATATAATCATTACCTAGCCCATGGGACTTAACAAAACTATTCATATTGAAATAATACTAAACGATTTCGAAGATGATAATAGAGGGAAATTTGTAGATAAATAATTCTTTTTTGTATAGAATAATGAATGCAGTAAAGGGAGGTTTTTAATAATGATTGAAAATTTGTATGATGTTAAAGACAAAGTCGCGGTTGTTACAGGAAGTTCTAGAGGTATAGGAAAACAGTGTGCCTTGGCATTTGCAGAAGCTGGTGCAAAATTAGTACTGAATTATGTGAGCAATCAAGAAGCGGCTGAAATAACAGCTGAAGAAATTGCTGGTTTAGGCTCTGAAGCGATAATTGTTCAAGCTGATGTTAAAGATTTTGATGCTTGCCAAGCTTTAGGAGAAGAAGCTATTAAGCAATACGGACAGATTGATTTTCTAGTAAACAATGCTGGAATCAATAGAGATATTACTTTTAGCAGAATGTCTCAAGAAGAGTGGAGCGAGGTTATAAATACAAATCTTGGTGCTTTATTTAATATGTCTAAAGCTGTTGTGCCACATATGAGGGATGCAGGATCTGGAGTTGTTATCAACATTTCATCAATAATTGGCGAGACTGGTAATATAGGTCAATCTAATTATGCAGCTACTAAAAGCGGTATGTATGGTTTTACAAGAAGTTTAGCGAGAGAGCTTGCAAAAGATAACATTAGAGTTAATGCAATATCTCCAGGTTTTGTTGAAACTGATATGCTTCATACTGTTCCACCGGATCTTTTAGCAGGAATTAAAGATGAAATACCTTTAGGAAGATTTGGTTATGCAGATGAGATTGCTTTGGCAGTTCTTTATTTATGCTCGTCTGCAGGTTCTTGGATAACTGGTACAAATCTAAGTATTAATGGCGGACACAATATGCTTTAAAGTTTTTGTGAGAAGGAGTATTGCATATTCTTCTCACAAAAATATTTAACCTAATAAATTATGTGAAGGTAACTCAAGCAAGTGCATAAACACATAGCCTAATATTATAGTTATAAATCCTACAATAGTTAATAGTGAAGTCTTGTATGCGCTAATTTTGTATACTGATTTTAAGATAATTAAAATAAAAAATATACTCCAAGAAGTGACAGAAAGGGATGAAACGGTACCAAACCAATAAGACCCAATTTGCTTCTTAGATAGAACAAAACCCAATCCGAGGCCTATAGACATAAGAGGGAAAGATGAAACAATAAGAAGAAAATTAATCTTTTCTATTAAGGATATGCTCGGGAGTCTGCTAATTTTCTTGATATTTTTGTTTTTAATATTTTTGTATTGGAATAAGAACATAGAACTAAAAATTGTGGCTATTAACAGCATCGTATGAGCAAGTAAATTAGGGACTACATGTGAAAAAACTAAAAGATTATTATTTGCTGTTATATTTTCTAAATTGTTTGAGTAGAAAAGAATAGGGATTGTTGCAATAAATGCTACTGGTGATACATAAAGAGAATACAAATTATCAATTCTAGGCCTTATAAGCAAATAGCTTCCTAAGGAAATAATAAAAGCTATTAAAAAAAGTACAGTTTCTATATCTCCGGAAGTGTATTGGATTCTCTCTGATGCTATTAACACTGCCTGAATTAAAAATGCTGAAATAAAAAAGTAATTACTTGTAGATGAAAAATCTTTTTTACCTGATATTACGAAATACAAACTTAAAATAAAAGATATTATGTAAAAAATGGGAACTGTAACCATAAACTCCATCTATTATTCTCCCATTTCGCTCTGGTAGTTTTTGTTTAATTCGGAGTTAAGTTCATCCAAGTCTCCATCAAGAATGTGATCAATTTTATGCAAAGTAAGATTAATTCTGTGATCACTTACTCTACCTTGTGGAAAATTATATGTTCTTATCTTTTCGCTTCTATCTCCCCCACCAACTAATGATTTTCTAGTTTCTGACATGCTTTGTTTTTGTTTCTCCTGTTCGTCCTCAAATAGCTTGGCTCTTAATATTCGCATTGCTCTTTGTTTGTTTTGATGTTGTGACTTCCCATCCTGATTTTGTACTACTATTCCAGAGGGCTCATGAGTAATTCTTATAGCAGAATCAGTTTTATTAACATGCTGTCCCCCAGCTCCAGACGCTCGATAAGTGTCAATTCTTAAATCTTTCTCATTTATTTTAATCTCGACATCGTCTGCTTCAGGAAGTATGGCAACAGTCGCAGTTGAAGTATGGACTCTACCGCTAGTTTCAGTCAAAGGAACTCTTTGCACTCTATGAACACCACTTTCAAATTTCATATATGAATATACATTTTTTCCGGATATAGAAACTATTGCTTCCTTTGTTCCACCTAACCCTATCTCACTTTTATTTATTATTTCTGTTGACCAATCTTTTCTCTCGGAGTATCTCAAATACATTCTTAATAAATCACTTGCGAAAAGAGCAGCTTCGTCGCCACCAGCTCCAGCTCGAATTTCCATTATTACATCTTTGGAATCCAAAGGATCTTTCAATGTGAACTCTAATCTAATTCTTTTTTCAATAATCTCTAATTCCTTTTCAAGATTTACCAATTCCTCTTCTGCTAGCTCTTTCAGCTCCTTATCTTCAGTTAATTTCCTGTTCTCAATTATTGATAATTCTATATTTTTGAGCTTCAAGAAGTCGTCAACTATCTCTGATATATTGGCTCTTTTTTTTGATAGTTCCTTAATTAGATTTGAGTCCAAATCTGAAGATGCTAGTTGTATATCTATCTTTTCAAGCTCATTTTGAGCATCTTCCAATTTTTTTCGAATTTTTTCCTCAATCATATCTATTACTCAGCTTGTAAACTGCTTGCTATGGGATAAAATTATATCATGGATATCATTGATATCCTTGATAAAAAGGTTAAGGATGCCGTAGAGCAGAAGATAAGATTAGAAGACAAGATTTCAAATTTAGAAAATGAAGTTGAGAGATTAAATAGTTCTTGTCTTGATTTAAAAAACAAGAACAAAGCTTACAAAGAAGAAATAGCTGTTGTTCTTAGCGAATTAGATAAAGTAGTAAGAGATTTAGATATTTAGTGAAAGAATTACATTTAAGTCATTTAAAGCAAACACTGAAGTTTAAGACTGAGTGTGATGATGGGCTTTTAAAACAGATTGAGGAATATATTAACGATAAGTATTCCGAACATAAGTTAGAAGAACAAACCTTTTCTTCTCTAGAAATATCAAATTTACTTCTTGTTAATGCTGTCTACGAAATTCTGTCCTTGAAGGAAAAAGAGGATAAGGATCGTGAGAGAATGTCATCAATCGTATCAAGACTACCTTAGTAAGTCTGCATTGCGAGCTAATATAGGACAAAAAAGAAAGAAGATAGAAAGTTCTATTGCGCTTATCAAGTCTGAAAGAATATGTAAGGATTTATTAGACCACATATTCCCTCAACGTAACAATGTTAAGAATATAGCTTTATACAGTCCTGTTAACGGAGAAGTTAATATAAAATGTATTGACTACGAGTTAAGAAGACTTAATAAGCATATTTTTTATCCGAAGATAGTCAGTAATACTATGAAATTCGTCGAGACTAAATCAATATCTGACCTGGCTCCAGGTTCCTTCGGAATAGAAGAACCAATGAGCAGTAAATTTGTTGATTCACCTAGTATAGATATTTTTATAGTCCCAGCATTAGCTATAGATTCTCTAGGTCATAGATTAGGTTATGGAAAAGGTTTTTATGACAAAGAATTGCAAAACATACCTGCTGATAGGATTTATTCGACAATTTTTGATTTCCAGTTTTTGAACTATCCATTCGGAGAAAGTCATGATATTAAAATTAACAAAGTTTTTACCGAGAGAAGATTTCTTAGAATTAATTAGGAGGATTATATGAATATAATGTATATAGCTATTGGGATAGGGTGCTTCTTAGGAGGATTAGGGTTCTTCTGGGTTTTATCCAGGAATAGTTTAATAAAGGACATAAATAATAAAAAAAACGAATCTGACAAGATAATCTCTTCAGCAAAAAGCAAAGCTGTAAGATTATCTAAAGAAGCAGAAAAAAAAGCTAAGCAATTTAGATCATCACAGATTAAAAAAGTAAATGAAGAAGTCGAAACAATTAAGGCTTCTATGCAAGAAAAAGAAAAGCTTTTAACAAATGAAAAAGCAAAATTAAAAACTGTTGAAACAGAGAATACAAAAAGAGAAGCTCAATTAGAGATACAAGAAAAAAACTGTCAAGATTTAGAAGCAAAATACAGAAATAAAGAGGAGGAACTAAATACAATCCTCGAAGATGCAAAGGTACAAATAGAGAAAATTACAGGACTAACTAGAGAGGAAGCGAAAGAAGAGTTAGTTAAAAGTGTTGAGGATGAAGCAAAGATACTCTCAGCTAGAAAAATTAAAGAGATTGAAAAAAGTTTAAAAGAAGAAGCAGAGGCTAAAGCAAAGAATATTATTGCACTCGCGATTCAGAAATATGCTGCTTCATATACATCGGAGAAAACATCTTCTGTGGTCGAATTGCCAAGTGATGATATGAAAGGACGAATTATCGGGAGAGAAGGAAGGAATATTAGAACTATAGAATTAAAAACAGGTGTTGATATAATTATTGATGATACGCCAGGAGTTGTTACAGTTTCTTCTCATAATCCCATTAGAAGAGAAATTGCTTCAAGATCAATTAAAAAATTACTAGATGATGGAAGGATACATCCAGGTAGAATCGAAGAGATTGTAGAAGAGATTGAAGAACAACTCCAAAAGGAAATACATCAACTGGGCGAAGATGCTATTTTAGAAATTGGGATTAGCAATATGAATCCAGAGCTTGTTAGACTAGTGGGAAATATGAAATATAGAACTTCGTATTCTCAAAATATATTAGATCATTCCTTAGAGGTTGCACAAATTTGTGGAGTCTTAGCTGCAGAAATAGGTTTGGATCAAAAATTGGCTAAAAGAGCAGGACTTCTTCATGATATAGGAAAATCAGTCGATCATGAAATAGAAGGAAACCATATAGATATAGGTGCAGATTTAGTAAAAAAATATAATGAGCCGCCAGAGGTAATTGATGCTGTTGAATCATCTCATTCTGACAACCCGTCAAGCCTTTATACAGTTTTAGTTCAAGCTTCTGATGCAATTTCTGCTGCTAGACCAGGAGCTAGGAAAGAATCATACGAATCTTATGTTAAAAGAGTTAAAGAGCTTGAAGATATTGGCTCATCTTTTAATGGTGTAGACAAATGTTTTGCAATTCAAGCGGGTAGGGAAGTTAGGGTTATGGTTCAAAGCGATAAAATTAATGATGATGAAGCTACCATACTCTCACATGATATTGCTAAGAAGATAGAAGAAGAAGTCGCATATCCAGGGAATGTTAAGATTACAGTAGTCAGGGAAGTTAGAGCGACCTCTATGGCTAATTAATCTTTGAGTGCTATTCTGGCTGCTGCAAGCCTTGCAATAGGGACTCTGAATGGAGAACAGCTAACATAATCAAGACCAATTTGATGACAAAAATCTATAGAATTTGGGTCACCACCATGTTCTCCGCAAATCCCAACTTTTAAATTTTTTCTTGTAGATTTACCTCTTTCAAGACCAATTTTCATAAATTCACCTACACCATTAACGTCAATACTAGTAAATGGATCTTTCTCTAGTATCTCTACAGATTTTCCTTCAATCTCAACTTTTGTATCCATATAGGTATTTATAAATTTGCCGGAATCATCACGGGAATATGCAAAAACTGTTTGGGTTAAGTCATTTGTTCCAAAAGAAAAGAATTCAGCCTCTTTGGCTATTTGATTGGCAACTGCGGTAGCTCTAGGTACTTCTATCATCGTCCCAATCATATAACTAATCTTTTTTGCGCCGAGAACGTCTTTTGCAATTTCTTGTATTATATTTTTTTGAAATTTAAATTCTGAGACCATGCCTACTAAAGGAACCATAATCTCAGGATTAACTTTAATTTTCCTTTTGGATACTTCTAGTGCTGCTTCAAAAATTGCTCTTGCTTGCATTTTGGTTATTTCCGGCATTGTTATGCCAAGCCTACAACCACGTAGACCAAGCATTGGATTGAATTCGTGAAGCTCCTCTACACGTTCTAATAGACTACGTTTTTCATTTATTTCCTTTAAAGGTGTTCCTTGAATTTCCATTTCTTTAATTTCTAACATTAAATCTTCACGTTTTGGAAGAAACTCGTGTAGCGGAGGATCGAGTAATCTTATTGTGCAAGGTAAACCATTCATTGCTGTAAAAAGTCCTATAAAATCTTTTTTTTGCATCTGTAAAAGTTTATCAAGATGAACAACTCTATCTTTGAGAGAATTAGCCAGAATCATTTCTTGCATGATTTTTATTCTATCTTCAGCAAAAAACATGTGTTCTGTTCTACAGAGCCCTATTCCTTCTGCACCAAATTTAATGGCGACTTCTGCATCTTCAGGTACATCAGCATTAGTTCTTATTTTTAATCTTCTAAATTTATCTGACCATTTTAAAATTGTTGAGAAAATTGAATATCTTTCAGAGGCTCTTTCTTTCATATTGCCTTGCATAACTTGGATAACTTCAGAAGCAACAACAGGAATATCTCCTGAATAAACATTTCCATCAAAACCATCAATTGAAATATAGTCTCCTTCTTTAATAATTTTATCTCTGACTTTTATAGAACGTGTTCTTAAATCAACTTTGATTTCTTCTGCGCCTACTACACATACTTTTCCCATTTGCCTTCCCACAACAGCTGCATGACTTGTTCTCCCACCTCTAGCAGTAAGAACTCCATGTGAAGCTGCCATTCCATGTATATCATCAGGACTAGTTTCTTTTGTAACAAGAACCACACTTGTTCCTTTGCTGTTCATTTCTACAGCTGTCTGTGCATCAAGAGCGATTCTTCCAGATGCTGCACCTGGTGAAGCAGCGAGCCCTTTTGTTAAGACTTCAAATTTCTTTTTGTCATCGGGATTAAAAATTGGAAAAAGAAATTGTTCAAGATGTCCAGGTTCAACTCTTAGAACAGCTTCTTCTTTAGTTATAAGTCTTTCTTTTACCATATCACAAGCAATTTTCGCAGCTGCAATTCCAGACCTTTTTCCTGATCTTGTTTGCAGGAGATATAGGCTCTCATTTTCAATAGTAAATTCAAAGTCTTGCATATCATGAAAATGTCGTTCTAAAATTTTTGCAGTATTCTCTATCTGCATATGAACTTTTCTCATTTCTCTTTGCATAGTCTTGATGTTTTTGGGTGTTCTTATTCCTGCAACTACATCTTCTCCTTGAGCATTTAGTAGATATTCAGCAAAAAGTTCTTTTTCTCCTGATAAAGGATCTCTAGTGAATCCAACTCCAGTACCACAATCTTCTCCCATATTCCCAAAGACCATTGATTGCACTGTAACACCAGTACCAATATCTGAAGGAATATTGTATTTTTTTCTATAAAAAATTGCTCTTTTGTTATTCCACGATAAAAATACTGCATCAATGGCTTTAGTTAATTGATCTAAGGGGTTCTGAGGAAACTCAGAACCAGTTTTTGATTTAACAATTTTTTTATAGTTTTGAACCAAATTTTTTAATGTTGAATCATCAAGGTCAATATCATGTTTAACGTCCTTTTTTGCTTTTAGCTCTTCTAGCATTTCTTCGAATAGATTTTTGTCAATTTTTAATACTACATCCGAAAACATCTGAATAAATCTTCTATAAGCATCCCATGCAAATCTCGGATTGTTAGTTCTTTTACTAAGACCTAAGACCGTTTTATCATTTAACCCAAGATTTAAAATTGTATCCATCATGCCAGGCATAGAGAACATCGCACCTGATCTAACAGAAACTAGAAGCGGATTTTTTGAGTTTCCAAAGCCTTTACCAGTTAGTTTTTCAAGCTTTAGTAGATTTTCTTTTATTTCCGAAGCTACTGTTCTAGGTGTCTTTTTGTTATTATCATAGAAAATTTTACAAACATTAGTAGAAATTGTAAATCCAGGAGGAACATTGATTCCTATTTCAGTCATCTCCGCCAACCCAGCTCCTTTGCCTCCTAGAACTTCTTTCATTGAACCATTTCCATCAGCTTTCTTATTACCAAAAAAATAAACAAGTTTTTTCAAATTCTTCTTTTTAGTAGCCATTTAGTTCTCCCTTAGATTTCTGAAAAATTGGCAAATCCAGAAATTTTATTTTTTATTCTTGTAAGCAAATTGAGTCTGTTTTGTCTTAACTGAACGTCTTCGTCCATTACTAATACATTTTCAAAAAATCTGGTCAATGGCATAGTTGTATCGAGAATCTTTTTTAAAGATGTTTCGGGATTCCTATTGATTGATTCAAAAGAAAGGGATTCTTCAAGACCTTTCAAGTTTTCATATAAGCTGATTTCGAAATTATTTTTAAGAAGACTCTTCTTTATACTTGTTTCGGAATTGTCTTTAGTTATATTCTTTAATCTTTTAAATGTTTCCACTATAAAATCCAACTTACTGTCATCTAGATATCTTTTCAAGACTATCGCCTTGTCATTAATTGATTTTACGTCTTTATTTTCTAATCCATTATTAACAAGTGAATTAATAATGTTTACATTGAATCCATTCTCAACGAAATAATTTTTAATTCTCTCATTAAAAAAAACTAATAATCTTTCTCTGTTTTCCTCACTGATTTTATTTTCGCCACTATCTTCTACTTTGGCGATTGAAAAATTTAAGATTTCAATTAAATCTATATTTCTGTTAAGACTCTCGGCTATCCTAATTATACCTATACTGTTCCTACGAAGTCCATATGCATCTGAGCTCCCTGTTGGTTTCATACCTAGATAGAAACAGGAAGAAATGGTGTCAATTTTGTCCGCAATGCTAATTATTTGAGACAAAGTCTCCTTAGGAAGCATGTCACTCCTACCGCGAGGTAGATAATGACCCTCTATAATTTTAGAAACAGTCTTATTTGAATTTTGGTAATAATATTTACCCATAATTCCTTGAAGTTCTGGGAATTCGTATACCATCTGAGATGACAAATCAGCCTTAATTAGTCTACAGGAATCTTCCAAATTACCTTCTATATCATCATCTTTTATTTTCAGTTTATTTGATAGATTCTGGCTAATATCAAAAATTCTTTTAGATTTATCTTTATAGGTCCCAATTCCATCAATAAAAGTTATTGATTGAAGTTTTTCTGATAATTTCTCTAATCCAATTTTTTTGTCTTCTTCATAAAAGAATTTAGCATCATTCAATCTAGCTCTAATAACTTTTTCATTACCAGAAATCACCACTTTTTTATTAAGAAAGGGAGAGCCAGAAACAAATATAAAATTCGAATCCAACCTAGTTAATGCTTTATTCTTGAATACAGGAAAATATTTCTGGTGGTTCTTCATAACAGAAATATTCACCTCTGATGGTATCTTTAGAAAACTCTTGTCAAACTCACCTAGTAAGACATTCGGATATTCAGTTAGATTCGCGACATGGTTTAATAAATCCTCATCTTTTTCAACAAAAAATTTATTCTTTTTCTCTATTTTTGTAATTTGATTAATAATTATTTCTTTTCTTTCTTCGAAATCTAGTATTACAGAGCTTTTCTTCATGTAATTAAAATATTGGGCTATTGAACTAATCTTCTTTCCTTTTTCGCTATAAAATCTGTGTCCAAAAATAATATTATTATTATCTATACTTTCGATGTTAATTTTTATTTGACTTCTACCAAAAAGCGCAAAAATATTTTTTATTGGTCTAATAAAATGAAATTCGCTCTCACCCCATCGCATAAACTTTTTATTTTTAATGGATTTTATAGATTGTATTGCTGCAGTTCTTAAAAAATCTTTTGTATTTAGACCTTTTACTTTTTTATTTACTGATAAAAACTCACTACCTTCTTTTTCTGTTATCTTAATTTGATTTGATTTGATTTGATTCTTTTTCACAAAAGACAACCCTGGTTTTAATAACTTATTATTTTTATCCATAGAGATCTTTTTTGGAGGACCTAGTATGAACTGTTCAAAATCCTTTTGCTTACTTTTTAAACCATTTATAAGTACGACTATTCTTCTAGGTGTATAATAGGTTTTTATTTTGGAGTAATTTATTGAGTTTTTAGCCATTTCATCGACAAAACTCTTTTCTAGCTGTAAACCGATTTCGTTCACAAGTCTTGCAGGAATTTCTTCTGTAAATATTTCTAAAAGAAAATCGTAATTCTGACTATTCTTTTTCATATATCTTTAAATAAAGTGCAGCAGTTTCTTTAGCAAGGTTTCTAATTTCTAATATGTACCTTGCTCTTTCAGTTACACTTATACTTCCTCTTGCATCTAGCAAATTGAATAAATGAGAACACTTCAAACAGTAATCGTAAGCTGGAAGTGGTAAATTATTTTTTATAAGATTTTCGCATTCTTTCTTTGACTCATCAAAGAAGACCTTTAGCATTTCTATATTGGCTAATTCAAAATTATATTTAGAAAACTCATATTCAGTCCGGTAATGTATATCAGAATATTTAATCTGTTTCGACCAATTTAAATCATAAACACTTTGGACTTTTTGCAAATACATTGCAATCCTCTCGGTTCCATAAGTTATTTCAACAGTTATAGGTTCCAAGTCAAAACCACCAGCTTGTTGGAAGTAAGTAAACTGAGTAATCTCCATTCCATCTAACCATACTTCCCATCCAAGTCCCCATGCGCCCAAAGTCGGTGACTCCCAATCATCTTCAACAAATCTAATGTCATGCTTCTTTGTATCAATTCCTAGTTCTCTTAGACTTTCTAAATATAAGTCTTGTATGTTTTTAATAGAGGGTTTGATTACAACTTGAAATTGATAATAATGCTGCATCCTATTTGGATTTTCACCATATCTTCCGTCTGTAGGTCTTCTACATGGTTCTACATATGCAGCAGCCCAAGGACTTTTACCTAAACATCTTAAGAAAGTGCCAGGATGAAAAGTTCCTGCACCTTTTTCTAAATCATATGGCTGAAGAATAACGCAACCATTTTTAGCCCAGAATTCTTGAAGTTTTAATATGACATCCTGAAAATACATAAAAAAATCATGATAACATCAAACTGTATTTAATTCTATCTATTGAAAAAAGCGGGGGTAATTAAGCTAAATTGCCCACTAGGGAGTTCTGGTGAGCTTCTTGAATCTCCACGTCAACTATTTCGCCAATAAATTCGGTTTCCAGATTTTTAACATTTACAACTTTATTCTGCGTAGTCCTTCCAAATAAATCACCAGGATTATTTCTACTGTTGCCTTCTATTAGGATAGGAAACGTTTTGTTTATATCTCTTTTGTTGCTTTCAAAAGTAATATTTCTTTGAAATGATTGCAATCTCTTTAGCCTTTCTGTTGCAACTTGATCAGAAACGTGGTTTGTCATTTCTTCTCCAGGAGTGCCAGGCCTTATTGAATATTTAAATGAATAAACTGTATCAAACTTTATATCCTCAAGTAACTTCATCGTTTTTTCAAAATCGTTTTCACTTTCATCTGAGAATCCAACAATAATATCAGTTGATAAGCTTAAGTCGGGCATAGCTTCTTTTAGTTTAGACACGCACTCTTTGTACCATTCGATACTATAGGTTCTGTTCATAGATTTTAGAATTTTATTGGATCCAGACTGAACAGGTAGATGAAGTTGTCTGCAAATCTTATAATTGTTTTTCATAGAATCAATCATCTTTGAAGTTATATCTCTAGGAAATGAAGTTGTAAATCTAATTCTTTCTAAGCCTTCTAGTTCTTGGAGATAGTTAAGGAGATCATGAAATCTCTTTCCTTCATATTTCCATGAGTTTACAGTTTGGCCAATATATGTAAGCTCTTTAGCTCCTTGATTAATCAACAATCTAGATTCTTCTAGTATGTCTTTTAAGGGCCTATTAACTTCTTGTCCTCTTACTGTAGGAACAATGCAATAAGCGCATTTTTTATTGCAACCTTGTTGAATTGAAACAAATCCAGTAACTTTTCCTTGTTGATGATGTGGACTCACTTCAAAGACATCCTCAACATCCATTGAAGTTTCTATTTTCTTTCTTTTAGTAGAGTTTTTTATTTCTTCAACCAAGCTCATTAGCTTCGGGATTCCTCTTGGTCCAATCACGAAATCAAGATATGGAATATCTTTAATTAATTTGTCTCCGTATAGCTGTGCAACGCATCCGGCCATACCTATTATTAAGTCAGGATTTACTTCTTTTAGATTCTTATATCTTCCAAGAGCACTAACTGCTTTATGATCCGCTTTTTGTCTTATAGCGCAAGTATTTACTATTATTACATCAGCAAGTGAGGGGTCTTTGACTGGTTTTGCAGACAATGAATTAAGAATCCTATCAGAATCATATTCATTCATTTGACATCCATATGTCTCTATAAATACAGACAATTTTTCCATTTTGAAATTTTAACTACGTTTTTCCCTAATTCAATAGGATAAAAGTTATGATTGACTAATAAATTTTAATTTTGTAAGATGATTTGATGTTGTCTTGGACAAAAGAGATCAATTCTAAGCAATGGAAAACCTTCATTGCAGCTTTTCTTGGATGGACTTTAGATGCAATGGACTTATTACTTTATGTCTTTGCATTTAAATTTATTGCCGAAACCTTTAATTTGTCAGGTCCTCAAGCAGCTTTCTTGTTTAGCATTACATTGGCTTCGTCAGCTTTAGGAGGAATTGTTTTTGGCGTTATTTCAGATTATGTTGGCAGAGTAAAAGCTCTCATGTATTCCATTCTTATTTATTCCTTATTTACAATGTTTTCAGCTTTTGCCCCAACAATTGAGTTGTTTGTTCTATGTAGATTCTTGCTAGGGTTAGGAATGGGAGGAGAATGGGCTTCCGGTGAAATATTAGTTGCTGAAAGTTGGCCTAAACAACATAGAGGAAAAGTAGTTGGAATGGTTCAAAGTGGTTGGGGATTTGGTTTTATCCTTGCCGCGATTCTAGCCACTTTTGTTCTTCCTATTACTACATTTAATTTAAATATGTTGCCTTTTGTTGAGAAAGATTTCCCTGTAGAAAGTTGGAGATTCTTATTTTTCCTGGGAGTGCTTCCAGCGATTTTGGTTTTTTATGTTAGGAGAGTTTGTGAAGAGCCTGAAATATGGAAGAAGAGTTCTCAAGAAAGAGAAAAAACTACACAGGAATTTACTTTTTTACAAATATTCAAAGGTGACTTAAGACCATTGTTAATCAAAGCCACTGCTCTTACTAGTTTTTGTATGATTTCATATTGGGGACTTAGTTATTTCGTACCGAATTATCTTGCAAGTCCTATTGAAGAAGGAGGAGCAGGCTTAGGTCTAGTAAAAGGTTTTGGTTTCACTATACCGCTTAATATAGGAGCCATACTTGGTTGTATATCTTTTGGAATGATTAGTGACAAGTTTGGCCGAAAATTTACATTTGCATCATATCTAATAATAGTAGCACTATTGGTTCCAGTGTTTGGTAACGTAGTCAGAGTACAGGAATTTTTGGGATTTATTTCTCTCGATGCTTTAATTCTAATCCTCGCACCTTTGCTTGGATTCTTTAATACAGGCTTCTATTCTGGTTTTGGTGCAATTTTTTCAGAAATTTTCCCAACTAGAGCCAGAGGAACTGCACAAGGTTTTAGCTATAACGTAGGTCGTGGAGCATCAGCAATTGCACCACCACTTTTTGCTTTTATCGCAATCACCTCTGTTGGCTTCTTGTTTAATGGTGAAATTATTGGTAATGGTAGAGCGTTAATGGCAGCTTCAGTCTTTGCTCTTTTTGCCTTATGTGTTCTACTTACACTTCCTGAAACTAAAGGAAAAGAGCTAGAATAAGAGATTTAGCTCCTTTTTTCTTATCTTTTTAGACATTTTTACCCTTTTTCTTCTACTTGGTACGCAAATTGCTACTATAAAGTTAAATTTGTATTAAGAGGAGGAGAATATGAAAAAACTTTTTTTAACTTTATTTGCTTTTGCATTGATGTTTTCGGGTATGAATTCTTTTGCAAAAGAGGGTGCCTCATCTGAAATACCACTTACTTTTTCAGGTTATGTACATACTGCTACAACCTATAATATGGGTGACAATGAAGATGAGAATAACAACTTCCATACTTTTAGTGATGATGATTATACTATGACACCATCTGCTCAATTAGGTGTATCTAACGACTATTTTGTAATTGATGCACTCTTTGGAAGTATTGCTCAAGATGTAGATGGATCAGGTACAGATTTCTTTCTTCACCAAGCTTATGGCATGTTGCCAGTTGGTGCCGCAACATTGATGGTTGGTCATTTTGATACTATGTTAGGTAACGAAGTTATCAATCCAGCAGACAATGTTAACATTACACGAAGCTTTCTTTTTGGTTATTCAATTAATTTCCAAAATACAGGCGTAAGAGCTTCATATGAGCCAACAGAAATCAACCTTGTAGATGAATTTTATTTAGGAATTGGTAATGGTTCGGATGTAATTTATGACGAAGGAGAAAATCAAGGTAAAACAATTGAAGCTGCTGTAGGAAAGGCACTAGGCGATGCTTCAATCTTTCTTGCCATGAATTATGGACCAGAAACTGCAAATGATTCAGCAATAAGACAAACGTATACTGCTGTTTTTGGAATGCCTCTTGGTTCTAATTTATCATTGACGCTTAATGGTGTTTATGCACAAGAAGATGATGCAGGAGAAACTAGAACTGATAATTCGAAACATACTGCTAATTGGTATGGTTACGCAGGCTATCTAGTTTATGATCATTCAGACAGAGCCTCTATTGCTTTAAGAGGTGAGTACTTCAAGGACAAAGATGGTTCTAGGTTATCATTTGGAAGTGTAACAAGTAAAGGATCATGGGACGAAGGAAATGATGATGCAACACTTAAAAGTTTAACTATTACCCCACAATTTCTGATAGGTGAGCATGGAATTTTAAGAGCAGAATTTAGAAGAGATTTTGCAAACCATGAAGTATTTGGAAGACAAGTAATGACTTTGTCTCCATCTACTGAAACTGCACAGAACAAAACCCAGGATACAGTATCTCTGCAGTACATAGTATCGTTCTAATATAGAAATTTAGACTAGAGCTCTTTATAGAGCTCTAGTTTTTCTTGATTAACAAATTATTTTATATAAACTTTAAGTTTATTTTATTAGCCCGGATAGCTCAGTCGGTAGAGCAGAGGACTGAAAATCCTCGTGTCGGTGGTTCGATTCCGCCTCCGGGCATTCTAATTCTTTAATTGAAAACAATCTAAAAAAACAGTATTCTATTCAAATGCTTAATTCTGATAAAGTTTTTGCTGATTTTCTAAAGAAAATTAGAAAAAATAAAAAAATTACACAAGAGCAGCTTGCTTCTAGAGTTAATGTTTCGACTGTTTATATTCATCAACTTGAAACTGCTAAAGTCGATGCACCGTCAAAACAAAAGTGTGTTGCAATAGCAGAAGCTTTAGATGTAGATTATGACTTAGTATGGAATACCGCCAAAGAACAAAAATTACTTAGATTTTTAAAGAAAGAAAATATAAAAAACAATTTAAATGAACCAATTACTTCTTCAGAGAAATTGCTTCTAGATTTGTATAGAAATTTATCTGATGAAGTCAGAAAGGATTTTGTTGGAATGGTTTACATGCTTCTAAAATCAGATAAAAGAATTTCAGATAAAAGAGTTATAGATTCTATAGAGAAACTCTCGAAAACTGCATGATGTATTTTTTAAAAAGATTTACAGTAATTGCTTTGATTCAATTACTAATACTTTCTTTAATTTTTCTATTATTTATCTTCAATTTTAATCAACGAAGAGAAACAAACAAAATACAAACAAAAGGCTATGCTTCTATAATTGCTGAGCAGGCTACAAATTATTTTAAGGATAATCAAAATAATTATTCTTCCAATGATTTTTTTAAATATCTTGATGAAAGAATAGGGGTTCAGAAACTTACAAATGCATTCGGGGTGAATCCTCCAGAAGTCTTAACAATTTATTTTAAATCTGACATCAAAAAGGGTGTAGTTGATGCAGGAGTTAATGATGATTTTACTAAGAATGATACTGCTGAAGTTAATAGAAAGATTAAGTATTTCTTTAATAACAAATATGTAGCTATAAAACCATTTTTTGTACCTGGAGATACAACTCCATTTGGAATAGTTAGGATTGAAACTAGCACTATACCAATTCTCACAAATGTATTAGCGAATAATGGAATTTTTTATTTGTTTTTATATCTAATTCTTAATAATCAAGCTTTTCTTTTCTATCTTTGGGTTAGGAAGAAAAGAGATGATTTGCCCGAAAAAGGGTATCTTAAATCAAGCTCTCTGGGTGCTATAAAAATAATGCACAAATTGCTTGAAGACATTATTCATGATCATAAGGATGATAAAGACACAAACAACGGAGATAAAACTAATATAATTAATTTAGATGATAAAAAATGAAACCCTTATTAATATCTTTATTTAGCTTATTCTTGTTTATATCTTGTGATAGTTTTGAATCGAAATCGAAGATAAGTTTTTACGGACCAATATTGGAAACAGTTAATGAAAATGGTGCCCTTGAGTATATAGGCAGAGTAGTAAATAATTCTTCAAAAGAAGTGAAAAGTGTTAAATTAAAGTATATCGTTAAAGACAATAAAGATAATATTGTTGAAGCTACAACTTATGACATAAGTACAAGAAAAGGTGATTATTTGTCACCTAGAGAAATTGTAGATTTCAAATTTTCTATAAGATCAAAATCAGTAAACGCTTTCAATAAGGAGTTTGTTTTAAAACACAATTAATTTTTAGGTTTGATATGTCAAATAAAAGCAAAATTAGAATTCTAATAGCAAAAGCTGGACTTGATGGACACGACAGAGGAGCGAAAATTATAACTCGCGCATTAAGAGATGCTGGATTTGAAGTTGTATACACAGGTCTTCATCAAACACCAGAGATGATTTCAGAAGCAGCATTACAAGAAGATGTTGATGCTATAGGAATTAGTTTGTTATCAGGTGCGCATAATTTTTTGTTTCCAGAAATTATTAAAGATTTAAAGAAGAAAGGACTTGAAGATTTAGTAGTTTTTGGTGGAGGAATTATACCCGAAGAAGATATAAAAGGATTAAAAGATTGCGGAGTCAAAGAAATCTTCGGACCTGGTACCACAACAGCTGAAATGATTGAGTGGATTAATACTAATGTAAAATCAAAATAATTCTTTACTATTTTTTTGAAAGGTGTGTCGTTACACCAACAAAAACACCAAGAATTATAATTGCGGCTAGCACTTTGAGGTAAATTCCTAAATCAGCATGTGATGCTTTTGAAATACCTATACCAAACAAAGTAAAAAGTATTAAACAAACAACAGCTGATCCTTTATAATCTCTTCTTAACATCTTTCCTATCTATTCCTTGAAATTTAAATATAATATACTTTACTATGAAGTCAAAAAAAGTTGTAACTGTTTTTGGTGCTGGAAGTTGGGGAACTGCAATAGCAAAAGTATTAGCTGAGAATCAATACCATGTTAATTTGTGGACAAGAGAAGAAAAAGTATTTACCTCGATAAAGAAAACAAGAAAAAATAAATTATTTTTACCCGGAATAGAATTGCCAAAACGCATTAATCCAATTATTTCCTTAGAAGATAAAAGATTATTTGATACAAATTATTTAGTTTTTTCTCTTCCAGCCCAATATACGAGAAACTTTTTGATGCAAATCAAGAATAATATTAAGAGAGGTGTGTTAATAATTAATACATCAAAAGGAATTGAAGAAGATTCTATGAAAACTATCTATGAAGTATTTAATGACTCAGTTCCTTATACCAAAAGCAGATATGTAACAATATCTGGTCCAAGTTTTGCTAAAGATGTAGCCAATAGATTACCTACTGCAATATCAATGGCTTCATATAATCCGGATTCATTAATAAAGGCAAAGAATCTTTTTCATAATAAATATTTTGCAGTTTATCCAAGCAATGATGTGGTAGGTCTTGAAATAGGCGGATCAATGAAAAATATCATTGCTATTGGTGCTGGTATTTTTGATGGATTAGAATTTAGCGAAAGCAGCAAAGCCACTTTTATAACGAGAGGTTTAAATGAAATTAGAATTTTAGCAGAGTTGATGGGTGCGAAAAAAACAACATTTCTTGGTTTAGCAGGGATTGGTGATTTAGTATTAACTGCTTATGGGAATAAGAGCAGAAATAGAAATTTAGGTTTTATGCTTGGGAAAGGGAAAAAGCTTAAAAAAATTATTAATTCTGGGCCAACAATTGCTGAAGGTTATTTTACAACCAAGGCAGTATACAGGTTAATCAAAAAGTTTCGAATTCGACTACCTATTTTAGAGACAATTTACGCAATTCTTTACAAGAACAAAAATCCTAAAATTCTTTTGGAAATCTTAACTAGGAAAGATGCAACCATAGATATTTAAGCTTCAATTTTATAGAATTAAGTTGTATAATAACTTTACTTTTCATGTTTAGTATTGGAGTTTAACTATTTCGTCTGAAGAACATACTGAAGAACATATTAAGCCCACAGAAATTTTTGATGAGTTGAAAGACTCTTACTTGAGTTATTCTCTTAGTGTAATAATAGGTAGAGCTTTGCCTGATGTCAGAGACGGTCTTAAGCCTGTTCACAGAAGGCTTCTGTACGGGATGAAAGATTTAGGTTTAGATTTTAATAAATCTTATAAAAAATCTGCAAGAGTTGTTGGAGACGTTATGGGTAAGTTTCATCCGCATGGTGATTCAGCGTTATATGAAGCTTTGGTAAGAATGGCTCAGGATTTTTCATTAAGATACCCCCTTGTTGAAGGTCAGGGAAATTTCGGTTCGATAGATGGAGACCCTGCAGCTGCAATGAGATACACGGAAGTTAAACTCTCAAAACTTTCATCTCAATTACTTGAAGATTTAGACAAAGAAACAGTAGATTTTGGTGAGAATTATGATGGGTCAACCAAGGAACCTAAAGTTCTCCCCTCAAAAATTCCAACTCTTTTATTGAATGGAGCATCGGGAATCGCAGTTGGTATGTCAACAAATATACCTCCACATAATTTTAAAGAATTATCATCAGCAATAATTGAACAAATAAAAAACCCATCAATAACAATAAATCAACTTTTAAAAATTATTCCAGGGCCGGATTTTCCAACTGGTGGTATTGTGCATGGGTCGAAAGATGTTATTGAACAAGCTTATAAAACAGGAAAAGGAATAATAAAGCTCAGAGGCGTAGCAAATATAGAACCTGGTTCTAATAAGATTGTAATCACGGAGATTCCCTATCAAGTAAATAAAAGCAAATTAATTGAAAAAATTGCAGATTTAGTAAGAGACGAAAAATTAAAAGGTGTTTCAGATATACGAGATGAATCTAATAGAGATGGAATTAGAGTTGTTATTGATCCAAAAAGAGGAGAAGACCCTAATGTCTTATTGAATAACATTTTTGCTCTAACTCCAATGAGCACTAGTTTTGGAATTATCTTGCTGGCAATAGACAAAGGTAAGCCTAAACTTTTAAATTTAAAAGAGATTAATCAATGCTTTATTAATCATAGATTTGAAGTAATAACAAAAAGATTTCTCTTTGAGTTGCATAAGTCAGAAGAAAGGTTGCATATTCTGGATGGGTTCAAAGTAGCCTTAGATAATCTCGATAAAACTATTAAAATAATTAGAAAATCAAAAGAACCAGCTGATGCTAAACAAGCTTTAATGAAAGATTTGAAGATTTCAGAGACGCAATCTACTTCTATATTAGAACTAAGACTTCAGAGACTTACTGGAATGGAACAAAAGAGAATTTTAGAAGAAAGAAAACTTTTAATTAAAAGAATTAAAGAAATAAATAAGATTCTTTCCGATGACAATGAGATAAACAAAATAATGATTTCAGAAATTCAAGAAACCATTAACAATTATGGTGATGATAGAAAAACTATTATTGATGATAGAGATTTGGGTGGAATGAAAGTCGAAGATTTAATCAAGAAAGAGGATATGGTTGTTACTTTGACACACGAAGGTTTTATCAAAAGAACAGTTTTGACTTCATATAGAAGTCAAAGAAGAGGAGGGGTTGGAAAGACTGGAGCAACAAGTAAAAATGATGACTTTGCAGAAAATGTCTTTGTTGCATCTACTCATGATTATATAGTTTTCTTTACAAATCTAGGTAAATGTTTTTGGAGAAAAGTGTATGAATTACCCGAAGCAAGCTTAATAGCTCGTGGAAGGTCATTAAATAATCTTTTAAATCTATCAAACAAAGAGACTGTAAAAGCATGTGTATCGATATCTGATTTTGAACAAGATAGATACTTAGTCATGAGCACAAAAAGAGGTGTTATTAAGAAAACTAAATTAGAAGAATATTCGCGACCTAGAGCTAATGGGATTATAGCAATCAATTTAAAGAATGATGATGAGTTAATTTCTGTAAAAACTACATCAGGTGAAGACGAGATTATAATTTCATCAAGAATGGGACAAGCAGTGCGTTTCAATGAAGAAGATGTAAGATCAGTAGGAAGAAACAGTATGGGAGTTAGAGGTATTAATTTGAATAAAGATGATTATGTAGTTAGTTCTGAAGTAATAAAAAACAAAGATTCGCAAATTTTAACAGTAACAGAAAATGGTTTTGGAAAAAGAACTGAGATTGAAAAATATAGGCTTACATCAAGAGGAGGTAAAGGGGTAACTACTTTGAAAATTACGGAAAAGACAGGATCTATAGTAAATGCTTTTCAAGTTGACGATGATTCGGACATAATTTTATTATCATCTATTGGTAAGGCAACTAGGCTTAAAGCGTCTGACATCTCAATAATTGGGAGAGCTACCCAAGGAGTTAGGTTAATGAAAGTGGACGATACAATTAAAGTAGTTGCAGTTGCAAAGATACAGGAAAAATAAATTGAACACACTCTTTGCTGACTTAAGAAATCTCTTTAAATCAATAGATAATTATAATTGTTTTGTATGCTCTGATACTAACCCAATAGGTCTAAACTTAGATATAAGATATGAAGATACCACCACTTATGCAATATTTAATCTATCGAATCTATATTCAGGATTCCCTTCTGTAATTCATGGAGGTATACAAGCAACTATCATTGACGAAATAGGGTTTTGGTCAATGTTTAATGACATTAGGCAGCTCGGATTTACCAAATCTCTGTCAGTTGAGTATTTGTCACAAATTCAAGTTGATAATGATCTTAAGGTTGTAGGGGAAGTAATTGAATATAAAGACAATATAGTCAAAGTTAAAGTAGAAATAATTTCAGATTCAACAGCAAAAACTAGGGGAATTGTGGAATACAAGACAATTAATAATAACTTAGTCAAGAAATACTTTGGAGAAGATTTTAGTAAAAAATTCAACAAGATTATAGAAAATAATTAGTTGTTTAAGCGGGAAACGGGACTCGAACCCGCGACCTTCTGCTTGGCAAGCAGATGCTCTAGCCAACTGAGCTATTCCCGCACTATAGACTTTGACTAATTATACTTCTATATTTGAATAATGGAAGATATAAAGAATATACTAAAAAAAGCAAAAAGAGTTGTAATTAAAATAGGATCTAAAGCTCTAGCTGACAAGTCTGGAAGAATAAGTTATTCCAGAATTAAATTCCTTGCTTCATCTGTAAAGTATCTTCGTTCAAAAAATATTGATTGTCTTATTGTTTCTTCTGGTGCTATTCTCGCAGGCAACGAGCTTTTTTCTTTAAATATAAAAAAAATCAATATAGTAAAAAAACAAGCCATAGCATCATTAGGCCAATTAAAGCTAATGAGTTATTACATTAAAGCATTTGAAAAGGAAAAAGTTGACGTATCCCAATTATTACTAACAAACGATATTTTTTCTAATAGAAAAAGATTTTTAAATACACGTGCCACTATTTTGGAATTGATAAAAATGAAAATAGTTCCTGTTATAAATGAAAATGATACTGTATCTGTAGATGAAATAATGTTTGGTGATAATGATATTCTTGCATCTAAAGTTGCATCAATGATGGACGCAGACTGTTTAATTTTGCTTACTGACACAAATGGACTTTATAGCTCTAATCCAAAAAAAAATAAACAAGCAAGACTTATCCAAGTAATTAAAGAAGATAAATTCGATTCTACTGTAATAAGTGATACGTCTGAAGAGATATCCTTTGGTGGCATGAAGTCCAAGATAGAGGCTTCTTTAGAAGTATCAAAATTCGGAATACCAACAATTATCGCAAATGGAACAGCTAAGGATGAATTACGGAGAATATTTAATTATGAAGATGTTGGAACAGTGATAATGCCTAGTTCTAAGAAGATTAAAAATAGAAAAAAATGGATAGGTATAGGACCTAAATCTTCGGGCAGACTAATAATAGACCAGGGTGCTTCAGATGCAATAATTCAAAAAGGAAAAAGCTTACTTCCTTCAGGTGTATTAAAAGTAGAAGGTAAGTTTCTCAAGGGAGCACAAGTTATATGTGTTAATTCTAAAACAATGAAAGAGATTGCAAAAGGTCTCATTTCTTATGATTCTGAAGAGATTAATCAAATCAAGGGTATGAAATCAAAAGATATAGAAAAAGTTTTAGGTTATAAATATTCTGATGAAATAATGAATAGAGACAATATGGTTACAATTAAGGATTAGATGAAGTTGAGAGGATCTAGATTCTTATTATAATTCGTAGCCCCTTCACGAACTATTCCTTTAGGAACATGAAAATTTATACTAGATTCTTTTCTTTCTATAACTATTTTCCCATGTTGGTTTTCATAAGCAACGAATTGAGAACCCCAAGTTTCTTTGGAAATTGTATTAAGAATTGCAGGAAAATTCTTTGAACCAATAAATATAGAATGTATACATATTCCAAGTTTCTTTGCTCTTTCTCTTTCTCTGACTACTTCGGTATCACCTGAGGTAGGAATACCATCTGTAATAAATAGTATGTGCTTGTTTCTCAAACCCCTACCTTTAAAATCCGATATTGCATCTTTAAGAGCTTCTTCATAGTTTGTATTTCCAGAGCACTCTGTTTTATTTGCAGATTGCAATATAGTTTCATATTCTTTTGTGAAAAATTTCTCCTCCACAATTGTCTTAAATGATTTATGATTAAATTCTATATACCCAACCCTCATCCTTTTGGTTCTAGCAAGTTCTACTACAGCCTTGACTACGGAAGATGACCATTCGCTATAAACTCCCATCATAGAGGTGCTTATATCTCTTAGAATGGCTATTTCTCCTCCCATCATTTCCCTTTCCCTCTGGTGAACTCGAGGAAGTAGAGGAGAAAGATTTTTTGTCCAAATTGTTGCATCCATTGGATCAACATCTTCTATTTCATAGAAAGAGTTCATTCTTTTATACCTTCTAGGTAGACCCCCAGGATGGGTTCCTTTCTTAGCTAAACTTCTTTGTATGTTACCTTCCAAGCATTTCATGACTATTTGTACATTTTGAGCAACTTCTGAATTATCTAATGTACCAGTTCTGGCGGTATCAGACTCTCCAGATCTTTTAGATTTTGTAGCATATATCTTCTCTGAGAGTGGAGCATTCTCAATATCACCTTCACCATCATCTTCACTCTGATTGCTAGGATTTGTAGGTATTTTGTCTTCGGATTCCATAGGTTTAGAATTATCTTGACTAGTTAAATTAGATTCTAATTCCTCGAGAGCTTCCATGAAAGCATCCGAAGCTTCATTAATTTGTTCTTCTGTTATATCAGAATCCTTATCTTGGTTTGAGCCAAATTCCTTATTTTCAGAATCTTTTTCGTAATCTTGACCAGGCCGATCTTTCTTATTTTCTACTTCTTGGTCTTTTTTTTTGCTTCTCTATTGACTCAAGTTTCTGTTCTGCTAATTGAAATAGTTCTTCTGGTATACGAAAGGCTAATATGAATTTTAAGGCTTTAAGATCAGAAAGATCTGCCTGATCTCTTCCATTTAGAATAGCGCTTGCCTTAATAACTTTAATGGATTTTACGAGAAATGTCCTATCAGAAATTACTGAATTCTGTTCATTCAGCTTCTGGTCTTCCACTAGCCAGGTAACAAAATTAACAAGACCTTCTTGAACATTTACGGGAACCACTACTTTTTCAAACCGCTCGTAGCTCTCATTAAGAGCATCTTTTCCTACTTTTGTTACATAATCATAAGAGCCATTTTTTGCTGAATACAAACTTACAATTTTCTTTACATCTTCCCATTGTTTCTCATAAGAGAGTCCATTAGAATTGATTTGAATAACAAATCTGTCTAAATTAGCAGGATCCAAAGGTTCGTTGTAATATTCATCTGCTGTCGGATTACTTGTTGCAATTGCGGTAAGAAGAGGAATTGATTCTTCTCCATACTTTCTCTCATTTAATATTCTTAAAAGAACATTTAAAGATTCACCTGGCGCTCTAGAAATGTCATCAAGTAAGCATATTTCGGAAGTAAGAATACCGCCTTTTATAATGTCTTGTCGAATTAATTCACCATCTTTTGTATCTTCTCTTGAAATAACTAAGTCGCCAACCAATTCGGACAATCTAGTATCTCTATGCATTTGATAAAAAAAGAAATCAAGTTCAGCTGATTTTGATATAATCTCAGAAAGCATAGTCTTCGCTGTACCAGGAGGACCTTGTATGTAGATATGTTCTCTTGAAATTATCCCAAGCAATAAGGCTGTTTTTACGTCCGAGTGGCCTACTACCAACTCATCCATTTCTTCTCTTAATAACTCAAATGTGTTAGACATAATTTCAATTAATCCGGGATATATTTAATACTAAGTAACTTTACAGCATTAAGATTTTATTTGCAAATCATTAAAATTGTTAATTTTATTAAGAAATTATAGTACTTTTATGATAGATTAGGCTAATGAATTTAGAAGATAGAATAAGATACAAATTCAAAGATAAATTATTACTTGAGAGATCTTTAACGCATAAATCATATGGATATGAAAATGGTAAAGATGACAACGAAAGATTAGAATTTTTAGGGGATTCTGTTATAGGGCTTTTGGTCGCTAAGTATCTTTTTAAGAACTTTCCAGATTACAACGAGGGAAAACTTTCTAAATTAAAAAATCAAATAGTTAGCTCAAAATCTTTTTACAAGATAGCCAAAAAACTATCACTTAACAGATATATTCTTTTGGGTAAGGGAGAATTGAAATCACGAGGCCGAGAAAAAGAGTCAAATTTGTCAGCATTGTTTGAAGCTATAGTTGGAGCTATATATGTAGACTCAGGAATTCTAGAAGCTGAGAAGTTTCTTAAAAGGTTTCTTTTCAGTGAAGATTTTTCAAATATTTTAGAAGAAGACTACAAATCGATTCTTCAAATAGTCTCACAAAAAGAATTTGGAACTCTTCCAGTTTACAAAACGACTAAAGAAAAAGGTCCTGCACATAAAAGGATTTTCCATGTTTCAGTTTATATAAATGACAAAAAGTATTGTAGTTCAACAGGTAAAAGTAAAAAGATAGCACAAAATAACTGTGCAAAAAAAACAATTAAGAAGTTAGCTATTTCCTAATAAGAGTTTTATCTATCTTTAATATTTTTATCTTTTCGTCTAGAGAAGCATTAGATATATCAAGCTGTTTTGAAGTTAAAGTTAAATCCCCATTATTTTTGATTAATAGAGATTCTATCATAGGTTTTTCTATGCGATTAATTATAAATTCATATATACCGGTCTCAGGTATATTTTTGTCATTAAATAAATTTTCTATTAAATTTCTGTAGTCGACATTATTGTTTATCGACTCGGTCTTTTCGAGGATTTTTCCTAAATGTTCCTTGATTGAATCAACAGTAAGTTCGTTATCGGGAACCATTAAAACTATTTTCTTTATTGAATTCTCAAGCTCTCTAATATTGCCTGGCCAGTCATATTTTAGAAAAACTTCTAAAAATTCCTTATCTATTGATTTGGTAGAATCTTTTAAGTCAGAATATTTATTAAGAAAAAAATCTATCAAGAGAGGTATGTCAGATTTTCTCTCTCGCAAAGGAGGAATTTCTATATTGATGGAATTTAATCTAAAAAATAAATCTTCTCTAAAGTTCTTATTTTCAACTTCTTTTTCTAAATTCTTATTTGTTGATGCAATAATTCTACAATCGAATTTTACAGGTTTCTGGGAACCTAATCTATAAAACTTTCTCTCCTCTAAGACTCTCAATAGTTTGCTTTGAAGCGAATAAGACATATCACCAATTTCATCTAGAAGAATAGTGCCTCCATTCGCTTCTTCAAACCTACCAATCTTTTTAGTATCAGCTCCAGTAAATGCTCCTTTTTCGTATCCAAAGAGTTCACTTTCAAGTAGATCGTTAGGAATCGCAGTTATATTTATCTGAACATAATTTCCTTTTGAATTAGAGCTTGCAGAATGTATTGCTTTTGCAACAAGCTCTTTACCTGTACCAGATTCCCCAGTTACCAATACTGTATGTTCAGACTGAGAGATTCGGCCAATGTCTTTAAAAATTTTTTTTATTTCCGGAGATTTTCCTATAATTTCAGATTCTTGATAATCTTTATTGTTTAAATCCTTCTCCAGCGAGAGAATTTTCTTTGTATTGATTGAATTTTTAACTGCTCTTTCTACTGTCAGGGCAAAGTCAGAATCAAACTCGAAAGGTTTTGATAAATAATCATATGCACCATTCTTCATAGCTTCTATGGCGTTATTCATAGTATCTTGGGCAGTAATAACAATAATTGAAGCGTTATTTGCTAATTTCTTAATTTTATCTAAATAATCCAATGAGTTTCCATCGGGAAGATTAATATCTAGAAGAATTAATTCAAATTCAGTTTTTTTTAACAAAGAATAGGTCTCGGACAATTTTGTTGAACCATTAGTCTCGTATCCTAAATCTTTCAAATGAAGATCTAGTACGGTCCTTACACTTTCTTCGTCGTCAACTATTAAAATAGAGTTGCTCATAACTTTTATTATATAAAATTATACCCAATTAATATTTCTAATGATTAATTAATAGGTAAATAGATTTTAAAAGTAGCACCATTTCCGTTAGAAGACGCTTCGATAAAGCCTCCGAACTTATTAATAATTTTTTGACTTAAAAACAGGCCAAATCCTTGTCCATTTTTCTTTGTAGTAAAGAAGGGCTGAAAAATTTTATCTAGTTTGTCTTTTTCTATTCCTTTACCGTTGTCATTGACACTTATCAGAAAGAAGCTCTTTTTGTCTACTTTAAAATCAGTAATTCTATTAGTATTAATTTTTATTTCTCCTTTACTTTTTATCGAATCATATGCATTTTTCAAAACATTTAGAAGAACTATTCTTAAAAGTTCTTTGTCACAGAAGATAACAGCAGATTCTAATTCTAGAGAAACAAAAAGAGAAACCTTCTTTTTTTCTTGATCTTTAGAGCAGATTTCTATTACTTCATTTAAAAGATTATTAATATCTACTTTGCTATATGTGTCTTCAGAATGTGGCTGCAGATGATTAAATGTGTCAACCAGATTGGCTAATCTTACAGCCTCTTTCTCTATAATGTTCGAACACTCCTTTGTTTTCTCACTCGAATTCTTTTCCTTTTTAATTAATTGGGCAGCTCCTTTTATTCCAGCTAAGGGATTTTTTATTTCATGGGCTAACCCATAAAACAGTTGGCTCATAATCTCTTCTTCTTCGTCATATTGCTTTTTTTTATTCAAAAGATGCATAGCTTCCAGATTCCTAAATTGAATCAATATATATTCAAGTTGAGGATTCCGAGATTGATAATCCAAAATGGGTTTTATATAAAGTGAGATTATATTATTTTTATTAAATAAATTATTAAAATTAATTTCATTTATATATCTTGTTTCCAAGTCGGATTGAGTTTTCCTTACTAAATCTATTACCTGTTCATCTAAAAGATTTAAATCGTTTGTCTTCTTAATACGATTACTAGATATCCCAATTATATTTTCTGCTTCTTGGTTAATAAATACAAAATTTAATTCAGAATCTAATATCAATATTCCTTCTCTTATATTATCTAAAACCAAATTTCTATAATCTACATCTAATTCTTTCAAGAAATATCCTCTACTGGAATAAGCAGAGGACGACTAGATACAAGCTTTAGTTTTTTGATTTTCTCTAAAGCACGATTAATTGTCTGAAATTTCGTTTTTTTGATAAAAATAATTACCGGCACTTTGTTTTTAGAAGCAGGGATATTGTCTTGAATTATTTTTTCTATACTTATTTTGCTTTTTCCAAGTATGCTAGTAATTTTTCCTAGATTCCCACTTTTATCTTCTAAATTAATTCTCAAATAGAATTTCCTCTCCAGCTTATCCATTGAATTTATTCGCATCTTATTTTTGTTAAGATTTGATTCAAAATTGCTACTTGATAATCTAATAATATCTGACACAACTGCAGAAGCAGTAGGAAGCATTCCTGCCCCATAACCATAACTCATTATAGGCCCTAAATTTCTAGAATTAATTAAGACGGCATTGAATTCATTCTCAACATTAGCAAGAGGATTGCTATTTTCAACAAGTGTAGGATGAACTCTTGCATCAATAGAATTTTTTACTATCCTGCCTATACCCAAAAGTTTAATTTTATAACCTAGATTTTGAGCACACTCTAAATCATATGAAGTAATTTTCTCTATGCCATCAATAAAGAAATCTTTTAAATTTATATTTAATCCAAAACATGTTTTACATAAAACAGAAACCTTGTGAGCTGTGTCGTAACCATTAATATCTAAAGTAGGGTCTGCTTCTGCAAATCCAGCTGCTTGAGCAGATTTAAGAGCGTCTTTAAATTCAATCCCTTTAGACATCATTGATAAAATATAATTACATGTTCCATTCATAATTCCTTGAAAAGAAGTTATTTCATTAATCAGTACCGAGCTTTGAATTGTATTAATTAAAGGAATTCCACCCCCAACACTGGCTTCGTAAGCAATGTTTTGATTAGATTTCTTCGCAAGGCTAGCAAGAGCATCTCCATGTTTAGCAAGCAATGCCTTGTTTGCAGTAATTAAATTTTTTCCACTCTTAAGTACTTCTTTGGATATTGAATATGCTATAGAGGTCCCGCCTATAAGCTCTATTACAGTTTCAATATTTTTATCTTCCAGAACATCTTTAAAGTTTTTGGTAAAAATCGAAGAGGGAATATTTAAACTTCTTTTTGGTTTATTTGAAATATCACAGCATTTTATTATCTTTATATCTATTTGATATATTTCTTTAATATGATTTTTTCTTTGCTTTAGTATTTTATAGACACCGGAACCAATAGTTCCTAAGCCAATTATTCCTATATTTACCTTTTTCATTATATCCCAATTGAAAAAAATTCAGATGACTATATTCTAACAAATTATATTTCTTTATTAAAGAAAGGGGCCGTAGCTCAGCTGGGAGAGCGCTTGGATGGCATTCAAGAGGTCGAGGGTTCGATCCCCTTCGGCTCCACAATATTATAATTGAGATAAACTTTTTTTGATTCTTTCCATGCCTTCTTTGATATCGGACATTGAGGTTGCATATGAAATTCTTATGTGATTATCAGACCCAAATTCTACACCTGGCACAACAGCAACTTTTGCTACATCAAGAAGAAAATCAGATATCTCCATAGAATTTGTTATTTTTTTTCCATTGTATTCTTTTCCAAAGAAGTTTGAAATATCTGGAAAAACATAAAAAGCTCCTTCAGGTATAACGCAATTTACTCCATCGATTTCGTTTAATGCAGAAGTAATAAAATCTCTTCTTTCTTTAAATTCTATTAGCATTTTTTGTATTGGCTCTTGAGGTCCAGCAAAAGCTTCAATTGCAGCCATTTGAGATATTGAAGTAGGATTTGAAGTTGATTGACCACAAAGATTATTCATTGCTGAAATTACATTAGAATTTCCAGCAGCATATCCTATTCTCCAACCTGTCATAGAGTAAGATTTTGAAACACCATTGACCAAAATTGTCCTTTCTTTAACTTCGTCACCCAATTGAGGGAAAGAAATATGTTTTTCTTCTCTATAGATTATTTTGTCATATATTTCATCGGAAATAATGATTAGATTGTTTTTAATTGCAATTTCAGCAAAACCTTCTAATTCTTCTTTATCGTAAGTTGTTCCCGTAGGATTAGATGGGTAGTTTAAAACAATAGCTTTAGTTTTGTCTGTGATTAATTTTTCTATTTGGTTTTTGGTAATTTTAAAATTAGATTCTTGTGAGCCTGGAATAATTACAGGAACTCCTCCAGCAATTCGAACTTGTTCTGGATAAGAGACCCAATATGGAGAAGGAATTAATACTTCATCACCAGAATCAATTAGTACCTGAAAAAGATTGTATAAAACATGTTTTGCTCCTGCTCCAACAAGTATTTCGTTTCTTTTGTAATCTAATTCATAGTCGTTTTTAATCCTGTTAATAATTGCATCTTTGAGTTCGACTATACCACCAGCAGCGGTATATTTAGTGAAACCAGAATCTATAGATTTTTTAGCTTGCTCTTTAATATTAACAGGGGTATCAAAATCTGGTTCTCCTGCACCAAAACCAATTACATCTATGCCTTGAGTTTTTAATTCTTTCGCTTTAGCTGTAATAGCTAAGGTAGCAGAAGGTTTTAAAGTTTTAGCAAGTTTTGATAATTTCATTTTATCACTTTTTCTTTTTTAATTCTTTTTTTAATTCCCTTTCTACAATTTTAGGCACGAAAGCACTAGCATCGCCACCCAACTTTATAATGTCTTTGATTAAAGAAGAACTAATATGAGAATATTTTGCATCGGCAACCATAAAGATTGTTTCAACTTTAGAATCAAGTTTATTGTTAGAGGTTGCCATTTGTAATTCATATTCAAAGTCTTGAACAGTTCTCATCCCTCTCAGTATTGTATTAACTTTCTTTTTCTTTGCATAATGAACTAGAAGACCTTCAAATTTATCTACTTTAATCTTTTTACTTCTATTGAAAACTTTTTTTATTGTTTCAACTCTTTGATTGATAGTTAAAATAGAATTCTTACTTGAATTAACTGCTACTGCAATAATAACTTCGTCAAATAAACCAGAGGCTCTTTCTATAATATTCATATGTCCATATGTGAATGGATCGAAGCTGCCAGGATAAATCACACTTTTCTTCATCTTATTTAGACCAACAAAATGTTACAAATTTGTCTTTATACTCCTTAACTCTAACAGATTCGACTTCAATTTTAATTTCCTCTTTTTTAGGATGTTCGCAAACAACTATACCACCACTAGCAGTTAATTTTAGAGCAGTTCTAATAATACCATTAACTGTTTTTTCATCAAAGTAGGAGTATGGTGGATCAATAAAAATTAAATTAAATTTGTGTTTTTCTTTAATCATTGTCCTCAATCCTTCAGCATAGTCTTTTTTTATTACTGTAGATTCACCTTGATATTCGCATTTAATTATATTGTCTTTAATGCATTTGATTGATCCAGGATTATTGTCTATAAAAGTAGAATGTTTGGCTCCCATGCTTAGTGCTTCAATTCCTAATGAGCCTGAACCAGCAAATACATCCAAAACACGCATTCCTTGAACAGATGGTAAAATGTCAAAAATCATCTTTCTTACCATGCTTGTTTTTGGCCTTACTAATTTATTGTTTGGTACCTTTAATTTGAAACCTTTTTTTCTTCCATTGGATACCTGTATCATATTTATCACTTATTTTTCTTTAAACAAGCGCTCTGCTTCTTTTAATAAGTCTTTCATTAGATACATACTACTTTCCCAAAAATCTTCCTTTGTTATATCTATGCCAACCCTTTTTACAAGAACCTCTGGAGAGTCCTTGCTCCCAGAAGACAAAAGAGTTATGTACTTATCTATAAATTTTGATCCTTCTTTTTTGTATTGAGCAAATAGTCCATGAACCAATAATTCACCAAAAGCGTAAGAGTAGCAATAAAATGGGGAATGAATAAAATGAGGAATATACATCCACCAACATTTATAAAATTCAGAAATATTAATTGATGCTCCAAACATTTTCTTATTAGTCTTAGTCCATATTCTATCGAATTCTTCAGATGATAATTCTCCCTGTAATTTTCTTTTATCATGAACTTCTAATTCAAAATTCGTCATAACTATTTGTCTGAATACAGTGGCAAATATGTCTTCCAATTTTGAACAGATTAAATACATTCTTTCCTTATTATTTTTTTCTTTTGATAAAAGTTTATTGAACACTAGCATTTCTGCAAAAACACTAGCAGTTTCTGCAGTAGTAAGAGGCGTGTTTTGTTGAAAGTATCCATTTTTTCTTGAAAGATATTGATGAATACCATGACCAAGTTCATGCGCAAGAGTCATTACATCTCTAATTTTTCCAGTAAAGTTCATCATTATATAAGGATGAACTGATGGTACGCAAGAGTGACTAAATGCTCCTCCTCTTTTTCCATTTCTAAGTGAATAATCAATCCATTTTTTATCAAAGAAAAGAGAAGCTGTCTGAGCCATTTTAGGTGAAAACTCTTCAAATGATTCTAAAACTACTTTCTGTGCCTGTTTATAAGTATATTTCTTTGTCGATTGGCTTAATGGAGCATATCTATCATAATCTTTAAAGTCTTTAATCTTCAATATCTTACTCTTTAGTCTGAAATATCTTTGAGGAATAGAATTGTATTTATTGCAAGTGTTAATTAAAGCATCAACAGTTTTGTTTGATATCTCATTTGATAGATTTCTTGGTTGTATTGGTCTCTCATAACCTCTGATGTCATTAGTGATTTTGTAATCACTAATTATCTGATTAAATATAAAAGTTAAAAGTTTTCTCTCAGACTTTAAACCTTCTGTTAATGATTTTGCAGCCTTGATTCTAATAGATCTTTGTGGGCTATACAACAAAGCAAGGACCTCGGTTTCAGTCATAATCTTATTTTTTTTATTAATTTCCATATTGAAACGAATATCGTTTATCGTTTGATCAAATAGTCTGTTAAAAGCTCTAGAAGAAGTAAGTGATTTTTGATCAAGAATTCTTTCTTCAGGTTCTGTACGCATAAAGTCTTTATATTTTCTTTCAGATTTTAACAAATGAGAGTAGGGGGACAACAAAGGAGAAGAATAAATTCTTTTTGCGTCCGAAGTCTTAATATTATTCCAATTCAAAAAAAAGAATAGTAAATTCTTTCTAATGGAAGATATTCTTTCGCTAGAGCTTTGATAAAATTTCGATATTTTAGGATCATTGGTATCTACAGCGAATAGCAATGAGGCATAGGAAGAAATTTTTCCTAGACCTTCGTATATTTTTTCCAATTCTTTAATTGACCCTAAAATAAGTTTAGGCCTAGCATTGTTAGTAATCTTTTTGCTGTATTTTGTATTGAATTGCTTTGCTGCTCTCTCAAGTTTTTGAAAATCTTTTTCTATTTCTTTCGAATTTATATTGCTGTAAAGGTCCTTTAGTTGCCATTCCATTTGCTTTAATTCTCACTTACTTGAAATTATTTCTTTTGCTATTTTGCTTATCATTCCATTGTCAGCTTTGCCTGATAGTTGTTTAACGGATTCTTTCATTAATATGCCCATGTTTACATTTTCCGCAGATTGCATGCTCTCATAGATTCTTAGAACCTCTTTTTTTACTTCTTCTTCAGACATCTGTTCAGGAAGATATTTTTCAAGAATTTTAAGCTCACCTTCTTCTATATCTTTTAAATCATCTCTATTATTTTCTTTATATAAGGCTATTGCGTCTTTTCTTTTCTTAATTTCTTTATTTATAGTTTTAATAACTTTTTCTTCACTATTTTCAGCATCTTTACCCTCGTTTCCAATTGCCGCAATTACACTTCTTATAGCATTTGTAGCTACCTTGTCCTTAGATGTTATTGCTTTTTTTAAATCTTCCCTCAGAATTGCTATCATAATGCTAAAATACTTTAACATATATATTTTAATAGGTGTTCTCTTACTGTTCCCCTTTGTATATAACTCTAATTCAGATGAATATGAAAAACGGTATTCAAGTTCTGTAACCAAACAAGCAGAATGCAACTCCATCGAAACCTGCTCCCGAGCCTACTTAGGAGTTCCCTACAAAAGCAATACTTTGATTGGCAGCAAAAATACCCCTGAAAAATTTGTTATCAATCTTGAAGGTATGGATTGTTTTACTTACATAGATTATGTCCACTCTTTAGCATTATCTGGTGATTATTATGATTTTGTTGATAGACTTAAACTTACTAGGTATGAAGCTGGAATTGTAAGTTTTAAGACAAGAAACCATTTTTTTTATGATTGGAGTTTAAATGTTAAAGGGATTATGGATGTAACAAAAGATATCCGAGAAAATAAAGTTACAACAGTAAAAAAGAAACTTAATCTGAAAAGTGACGGCTCAGTATTTCTTGAGGGAATTCCAATAAGGGAAGTGGAAATATCATATATAAAATCAAAATTTATCACCCCTGCATATGTAAAAAAAATTACTTCTGGCGACTATATTGGAATATATTCAGAGAAAGAAGGACTTGATGTATCGCATGTGGGTATTCTTATTTACAAAAATGGCAAAGATTACTTTAGACATGCATCCAGCATAGAAGGGAAAGTTGTTGATGTAGATTTTTTTAAATACATAAAAGACAAGCCAGGTATAATTGTTTACAGGTACTACGATTAAATAACTGGGGGTTCATATGTCAGATTTATCAAAGAGTAAACTTATAGAGGAGAGTCACTCAGATTCAAGGACTCTAACATACCTCATTAAAGAGCTTAATAATGCAATTCGTGGTCTACAGTCAGTAGATGACTATCTAACTCGTTTAACAAGAGCCAAGGAAATCTTGGGTAAGGAGTCAATAGATTTAGGCGAAAATGTTGATCAGAAAAAAAATGATTTGCATGACTCACTATTAGAGATAGGTAAATTTGTCCAATCTGCCCTTGATAATATTCCTATAGAAGACGAAGAGCTAGATGCAGCGACCGAACAACTTATTAAATTCATGGGAACTAAAGAAGAAGCTATTGAGTATGCACAAAAAGAACTTAAAGGACAGGAAGATGGATCATACTGGTTTAAATATTGGTCTGGTTTAATTGACCGTCTTAATAATGCTAAAGATTAGGTAGAAGTTCTTTACTTAAAATTTCCATTGTTTTAATTGTTTCATCAAACTCAGGCGACAAGAAGTCTAATACAACTTCTGATATTCCTAAATCTTTATATGCCAAAATATGATTAAATACTTCTTCTTTTTGACCTATTATAAAATTATTAGGATTATCTTCTTTCTTATCTGTAATTAAAATTCTGTTTCTTATTGAAATATCAAAATTATCAATACTTAATCCTTTTGAATCCGCGTGTTCCTCTAAGAAATTAATCTTTTGTTTTAACTCCTGAGGTGTGAACCATATGGGTTGCCAGCCATCTGTAAATTCTACAGATCTCTTTATTACTTCATCGGAAGTTCCACCCATCCAAATGGGCAATTTCTTTTGCTTAGGTTTCGGATAGAAAGATACATCCTCAAAAGAATAGAATTTTCCCTTAAAGGTCGAAGGGTGACTATTCCATAAGGTTTTTATAAGTTCAATGTACTCTAAAGTTCTTGATGTTCTTTCTTCGAAAGGTACATTTAGTATTCTAAATTCTTCTTCCATCCATCCTATTGCTACCGTACAAATCAATCTACCATTAGAAAGATGATCCAAAGTAGAAAGCATTTTAGCGACAATTATAGGATTTCTATAAGGTAGAATTGCGGCACTAGTACCAATTCTAATGGTAGAAGTATTCTCTGAGATTGCTGTAAGTATAATGAAGGGATCGGGGAAAATATCAGCGAATCTGCCTTCCCACTCCTTTGGTATTATTACATGATCACTTGCCCAAACAGACTTAAAGCCAAGCTCTTCAGCTTTAATTGCAATCTTAAGCTGATCTTCTACATTGATATTCTCTAAAATTGGTAAAGCTATTCCTAAATTCATTTTAGTTAGTAAACTGTAATTATAATTTTTGTCAATAAAACAAATTAAGCAGTCTTTTTAAAGAAGGATAGATAGACAGAATATGTAAGACATAAGAGTAAAATCATCTGAGGTAGACTAGTTTCCATAGTTGGATATAACCCTAAAATCTCTACACGAGGAATCGATAATATTAAAGTGGTTGAAACCATTCCGACTTCTTGTAGCTCCGTGATACCATATCCAAGGAAGCTTAATGATAAAAGAAATAACATTATACTGGTCCCAATGAAGTAATGTCTTAAGTTGACCACAAAAGCCATTTTAAGTATTAGATATGAAATTATTGATACAACTACAAGACCAACTATTAAGCCGTATGAGATTGACTCTCTATCAAACTGAATTAATAAAGCCTGATAAAAAAGAATTGTTTCAAAGACTTCTCTATATACAGCAAAGAAGACAACCATAAACAAAGCTGTTAAATCTCTTTTTGAAATAGCACACTGTACTTTTGATTCAATATACTCTCTCCATTTCTTTGCTTCAGCTTTCGATATAAACCAAACTCCAACATAGAACAAAACTATTGATGCAATAATGCTAGTTACACCTTCTACTATTTCAGCATGTTCTGCTGTTAGATTAAAAAGATAATTTGCTAAGAGAAACGTTAGTCCGCCTACAAATAAGGCAGAAATCCATGCATAGTTTATAATCCTTTTAGCTTGACTCTCACCTATTTGGGTTAAATAAGCATAGATAGCAGCTACAATAAGAACTGCTTCTAGAGATTCTCTAAAAATTACTGTAAATGATGCAATAAACGCTGTACTCATAGATAAAGGCCATTATGGATATAAGTTATCTAGATTAAATAATAACAAAAAAAATTAGCAGTTCAACTGATTATTTGTCTATTCCAATTTTTCTAAACATAGCTAAATCGTCAACTATGTGCTTTAGCCAGTAATCAACTTCATCGCTAGGTGCATCATCCTTTTCGTTCTTATGTACATATTTATTTAAAAGGATATCGCAATCGCCTTTTATATCACTTTTAGCTATTTCATTTTCTATTAATGAAGCTTTTTCTTTCAACAGATTTAATGATTTCTCTAAATCAACCTTGCTTATTTTATCTACTGTAGAAAGTTTAGAGCGTAATGAATTAACCTCTTTTTCTAGAGGTTGAAAATCCGCGTAGCATGGAAAAGTGAGTATAAATACAAATACAACTAGTAAAAGCTTTCTCATTCGTATGTTACCTCCTTATTTTTTTGCATGAATATAGAGTTTGTAATAACACCTATTAAGATAAGTAAAAATAATTGTTGAATTATCATTGATGCAACTTTGAGAATAGAAAAACTGCTGGATATATATCGTACAAGCCAACTAGACGATATATCCATAAGACAAGAAGCAAACGAAATAACAATAATCAATATTTTGTATCTAATATCTAGATTACTAAAAAGCATTAAATGATTTAAAGTCATCAGGATTATTCCCATAGCAAAAAGATGAAAGTGTGTTTCTTCAACCAGCGAGCCATAGCTTTTAGGTTCTCTAAAAATATCTGGATTACCTAAATAATATTCGGTCACAGATCCAGGAGTAAATCCTATTTTCCACATAAAAAGAAAATTGGTAATTATTAATCCAATAAAAAATACTAGTGAAAATAAAACAATAAGTTTAAGTGGAAAATTTTTGTTTATATCTTTTGTAACAAAGAATCTCATAACACAATAATAATAACTTATTTGTAAAGCAAATTATAAAGACCCATAGTCCTTCTTATTGCCTTAGTAGTTTCATGTGATGATATTGTTGCACCAGAAACTTCAATAATGTCCTCTCTTGGTATTAGTTTTTGCCTTAAATTCTTCCCATCGAACTGTTTAAGCCATTTTTTTGTCATTATATATTCTTCAGGTTCGTAGAATGCTAATACTTCTACACTTTGTACTTTGCCTTTGTTATTAAAAACAACAAAAATTGTTTCAGTTCTAGTCCTTAATATATGAGTATCTACAAAGGCAGTATTAACTCTTTTGTTGCCTTTATAAGCTTCATAATATGTATAAATCTTATCCTTAAATTCAGAACGGGTTGTTTTCTCCAATCTAGCCATAGTTTTTTTATTTAAATAAATCTTTCCCTTTTTAACTTTATAGTTAGGGAAATATGTATCAAGTGCCTCAGGTATGGTCATCCACACAGTTGAATGACTTTCTACGGTTAAAAATAAAATCAATAAAAGTGTAATAAATCTAAACATTATATTCTTTTTACTATATTTTAAGTTAAATCCAAGGCCCTATATTAACGGCTGCGTCAAAGAGAAGGAATAGGGCCATGGATCTTGGAGTATTTTTTACAACTTAGAATATATAACCTATGCCTAAGTTTAGTGCTCGATAGTCTCCGTCTCTTGCTCCATCGAGATATCTTGTATAGTCAGCTTTTAAAACAATGTTGTATATTGGTTTTACAGAAATACCAGTTGTATGATATTTTGTTCTGTAATCAATGTTTCTTTCAGCAGATGCTTCAACTTCATCATGAAAATTCAAATATTCATATCTGTAGAATGGAGCAACATACCAAGAAGTTCCAATATATGGACCTAAATCATGAGCTACTTCACCATAATAACCAACTTGTTTCTTACCAAATTTAAGGTGTTTAGCTGATGTCAAAGTATTGTTCAACCTTTGTACGTGACTAAAGTTATTTTCTGCATAAAGAAAAACATATTCAATGTCCATAACCTCACCTTTAGTAAATACACTAAGCATTTGAACTGAAGTGTGTGGATCATTAACTTCAAAACCAGTTACACCTGAACTTGGGTTAACTTTACCTTCATACCATGATCCACCAATCATCATGTTCGGTGTCAATTGATATTCAAGTCTACCTATAGTGGCCATTTCGTTTGAAACTGTTTGACTTCCTTTACCTCTAAAATCTCTCATGCCACCACCTTGTTTAGTGGTTCCTGGATATTTTAAAGAGGTTACATAATACAATTTATACTCTAACTTCTCACCAAGTTGTCCGAAAATACCGACTCCGTTTTCTCTTGATGTTGTAGGTATAATTTTGTTTTCTGTCCATGGTCTATAGACTCCATGGAAAAGAGTTGGTTCATGCTTCTCGTTTATTATCCCTAAAGGGAGTAATAAAAGACCGGCTCTTGCACCTAATTTACCATTTGTTGCTTTTGGTGCGTAATCGATATAAGCAAATTCAAGATATGATTCGTCTGCGTGCTCAAATTCAACTTCAGTGTTTAATGTCCACTCGTCATCGAACTTGTAACCAACATAAAGAATACCTCTGTAAGCATCAGATTGATCATATTTGTCTCCTTCAATATATGCTTTGTTTACTATTTCACCATATCCACCGATTGCTAAACCTTTGGATGTGTTGTAAACCTTTGAAGCTGCAGCACCAAATCCTCTTTGAGAACCTAATTCACCACCAAATAATTCTTGGTTTTTTAGTCTCTCGATTTCTTCTGCTAAAATATCAATTTTTTCACTAGTGGAAGCTCCAGAAAGCTTATCACTTGTTGAGACATCAGCAGAGCCTTTAGAGAGGGATGGCATGCTAGACATTGAAAGAACTACAAATAGAAAAATTAAAAAAATTACTGTTCTATTCATAACTTACCTCCTAAGATAATGTAGATATCGTGGACCTCCTAGGTCTATAATATCCGGATATATATATTATTTGGTTTTTTCTTTTAGTCAAGTAAAAAGAAACGTTGATTTACTTTAAGTTATTAAAAATCTCAATAGATTTACCATCAGAGTTATACTCGATAACCAAAAATTGAGCATTTTTTAATGTGGATATCTTACTTAGAGCTATTTCTAGAGGCATAGATATTAAAGCTGTTGAGATAGCATCGGCAAAGATAGGATCATCAGAAACTACACTGATTGATAAATTTTTATTGTTTTTAGAGCTATTTGATATGGGGTCTATAATATGAGATTTAATTTTATTTTTTAGAAGAAAGCTTTTACTGTAAGTGTTAGATGTTGAAATTGATAAATTATTAATTTGAACACTAATAGACTCGGTATCGTTCTTTTTGTTGGAATTTCTTATAGTGCTTTTCCAATCATGATTTGTAGAAATTGTTGTTATATTTCCTCCAAAGTTTATCATGGCATCTTGGATTCCATCTTCTATCAAGCTTTCTATCATAAGATTTATTACATATCCTTCAGCTATTCCACCAAAATCAATCTGTATACATTGATTTTCTTTTGAAATCGTTCCTTTGTCTGATTTGTAAATTATTTTTTCTAGACCGGTACATTCCTCAATAATCTTTTCATATTCTTTTCTTGTCATATTTATTTGAGCTGTTGTTTCGTAATTAACCATACTTGTTATTCTGCCTAGAGTTATATCAAAATATTTGTCAGAGATTTTATTGTATTTGTTAGATAGCTCATAAAGAGTTCTAAAGTCGTTTGAAATCCTCATTTCTTCTTTTGAATCCAATTGATTGAATTGCGATACTTCTGACTCTTTATCGTAATTATTAAATATTTTACTTTTTTCAACAGCTATATCTTGTGCTTCATTAATAATTTTATTAATCGTTTTAGAGTCAGCTTCAGAAATAACTATAAAGTCTAAATTAGTCCCCCAGGCTATGAAACTACGTCTAACCTCTTTGGTAGAAAAAAAAGAATTAAAAATGATTACTATTATTGTTAAGGCTAAAATGCAAAATATAAATCTATTACTGCTGCTAAGCTTTTCTATCATACTAAAATTATACATATGATGTATATTAATTCTTTGCAATGAATTCTTTACTTTCTTTACTGCCAGAACATAAAAAAAGCATATTATTTGGTGTGCTTGGCCTTACTTTCGTAGACGGAATAATGTTGCTAGTTCCCATAATTATTGGTGATATAGTAACAAAATTATCTGAAGCTAACTCATCTGAATATTTATTATCTTCAATAAATAAAGCTTCTCTTTATCTACTAATTTGTGGTTTAGTGATGGCTTTTTTTAGATTTGTATGGAGATATTTTTTGATGGGAACTGCCAGAAGAATAGAAAAGAAAATTAGAGAAAAGTATTTTCAACAATTACAAGATTTACCTATGTCATTTTTTAGTCATAAGAATGGAGGTGATTTAATGACAAGAGGGGTAAATGATATAGAAAACATTAAAATGGCTTGCGGCTTTGGAATAGTTCTGGTGTACGATGGAATCGTACTCCTTGCATTTATATTTATTTCTATGTTTGTAATATCTCCAGACTTTACCATGTACGCTGCAATACCTTTTATTTTAATGGGTTTTTTGATATTAAGATATGGTGACTATATACAACAACTCTTTTTAAACGTACAAAATACTTTTTCAAAATTAACGGAGGAAGTAAGAAAGATTATCTTTTCTATTCGTGCTATTAAGTCATTAAACGATGAACAAAATCAAATTGCTAAATTTACAAATGTAAGTAAATCATATGAAATGGAAAATCTAAATTTAATTAAAATATGGGGAGGGTATCAACCAGTTATAACTTTTTTAACAGGAATTTCTATATTAGTTTTAATTTTTCTTGGAAGCAATATGGTTTATGAAGATAAGATATCTTTAGGAGAATTTTCTTCTTTAATGGTCTATTTGACTATGTTAAGTTGGCCTGTAATCGCAATGGGAATGGCAGTTGATTTCTTAAAGAGAGGCAATGCTTCTTTATCAAGGGTTAATGAAATAATTTTTAATGAACCAGAGAAAGACGAAGATTTGCTTAAAAAAATTAATTCTATAAAAAAAATAGAATTCCGAAATGTTAATTTTTCCTATAAAAATGATGATTTTATTAAAAATCTATCTTTAGAAATCAGAAATTCACAGACTATCGGGATAACAGGTAAAACAGGATCGGGTAAATCTACTTTATGTAAGCTAATCATGAAATCTATTAAAGCTGAAAATATTTATCTTAATGATGATGAAATTAACAATCTAAATAAAGAATCGATTAGATCTCAAATTGCCTATGTTGACCAGGAGCCGATTATTTTTTCTGGAACAATAAGAGAAAATGTAAGCTTTTTTGATAAACAACCAAAAGATTCTTCCATAATAGAATCTCTAGAGACAGCAGGCTTCCAGAAAGACTTATCTAAAATGCCCAAAGGTTTGGAGACTATTGTTGGAGAGAGAGGTTTGAGTCTTTCAGGTGGACAGAGACAAAGATTGTCTTTAGCTAGAGCATTATATCAAAATCCTAGTGTTTTAATATTAGATGATAATTTGTCATCACTAGATGTTGAAACCGAATTAAAAATTTTAAACAATATCAAGAGAAAGTTTAAAGATAAAATACTTATTCTTGTGTCATCACGAATCTCAACAATTTTTACTTTTGATAAAATTGTTGTTCTTGATTCAGGGAAAATAGTACAGTTTGGGAACTCAAGTCTACTGGAAAACGAAGTAGGTTTATTTAGAGATTTGATGTTAACTCAGAAAAATCTACCTGTTGAGGAAGAAACCAATGTCTCAGAATAAAAATATGATTCACTGGCTACTTTCTTTTTGTAAGCCCTATAGATTTCAGCTACTAATGGCTTTTGGATCAATGATATTAGTTGCTTTTTTTGAAATTACAATCCCTTATAAAATTAAAGAAATAGTTGACGGATTAATATTAAATCAAATCAACAAAGACAATATACTGAATATATCCTTAATTGTTTTATCTTTGATTTGCGGAGTACTCTTTTTTAGTTGCATTTTTAGCTATGTGCTAAACATAACAGGCCAAAAGATTATGCATCAAATAAGAACAACAGTTTTTAGTCATATAATGTCTCTTCCTCAGAGTTTTTTTGATAAAGAAAATGTTGGCAAAATAACTACTAGAATCACTAATGATATTAATGCCTTAACTGAATTTTATACAAATGTATTAATACAATTTTTAAAAGAAATAATTGTTTTCTTTGGAATATTATTGGTGATTTTTCAATTTAATTCTAATCTTGCCCTTGTAATGATTGGTGTAAACATATTTATAATTATTTTTGCTTTTCTATACAAAAAAAGACTTAGAAGGGTCTATATTAAATTACGAAAAACTATAGCAGAACTTAATGTTTTTATAAGTGAAACAGTAAGAGGCTTGCCGGTATTAAAAATATTTAGTAAAGAGAAAAGGAATTATGAAAGGTTTCAGGAGTATAGTAATAGGAATTTTGAAGTAAACATGGAGCAAATGTATACGTTTGCAATCTTTAGACCGATGATTGAATTTATGTATGCATTTTCCCTATCGTTGGTTGTTTGGCTAGGCGGTAGATTGATAATTGATGAAAGTTTGTCTATAGGAAGTCTTCTGGCGATAATTTTCTATATAAGAATGTTGTTTAGACCTATACTCGAACTTGCTGATAAATATAATCTCTTACAGTCTGCCCTTGCAGCTAGCGATAATTTATTTTCAATTATTTCAACTAAATCAGAAGAGAATGGCAATAGTGAATTTGATGGGAACTTTGAAACTATTTTATTTGATAATGTTTCTTTTAGTTATGATGAAGAAACCTGGGTATTGAAAAATTTCACTTTAGAAATAAAAAAAAGCGAATCTCTAGTTTTGCTGGGACCAACAGGTTCAGGAAAAACAACAATTGTTAATCTTCTTTTAGGGTTTTATTTGCCACAAGAAGGAGCTATCTATATAGATGGAAAACCATTAAGCAGTTTTGATCTTCGAACAGTTAGAGCAAATTTATCTGTAATAATGCAAGATACCCCCTTGCTTAACAATGTTGCAGACGAAGGGTCCTACCATGATATGGATATTGCCCAATCTAGAGGTGAAAAGCAGATTAAGAACATAAAGAAAGTAATAGAAAAGCCTTTTCATATAATAATATTAGACGAAGCAACATCTAATCTTGATTTAGATTTAGAGCAATATGTGAAGAATTCTTTAGATAAAATTAAAAATAAAACATCTGTTTTGATAGCACATAGATTGAATTTAATAAAAGAATTGAGTCAAATTATTATATTAGAAAATGGTAAGATTAAAGAGAAAGGAATACACAAAAAGCTTATTTTAGAAGAAGGAGAATATAAAAAAATATTTAATTTAAACAAAGAATTCTACTTGAGATAGCTTTCTTGTTTAAAATTTTCATTGTATAATGGATTTCTTAATCGGGGTGTAGCGCAGCTGGTAGCGCACCTGTTTTGGGAACAGGGGGTCGGAGGTTCGAGCCCTCTCACCCCGATTAAATAAATCAAATCAATAGAATTAATTTTTCTTTTAATTTAAATCTAATTGAATATTAGCAAACAAACTATTTCGAGCTTTTCTTTCAATGCTTTTTCGATAAGCTTTTAAAGCATAAGAATGTCTAAAAAAAGAAAGTTTCTCTTTAACAGACAATGCTACTTTTTTTGTTTGCCTTTGTACTTGGGTATTGTTAACGGTAACCACCAAGTTTGTTCTTAGTTCAGTCTTGAGCATATCCAAATACCTCCTTTAAAAAAGATATTCGAACTTGTAACGCATGTTCAATGCGAGTCTTTTAACCCATGACCTATGGAGGCTTTTCACTCATGTCCTATGAGGGTCTTTTTGGCCATGACCTATGGAATACTTTAATTATATCAAATATATATTGAATTTCATTAATAAATAATGGAAGATAAAATGATTAATGATGCGCCAGTAGCTCAGCTGGATAGAGCAACGGACTTCTAATCCGTAGGTCGGGGGTTCGAATCCCTCTTGGCGCGGGATTTTTATGGTGGATGTAGCTCAGTTGGTTAGAGCATCGGTTTGTGGTTCCGAGGGTCGCGGGTTCGAATCCCGTCTTCCACCCTTATTATTAATACAAAAAAATATTTTACTTATGTTGTATATAAAGAATTCAATTTTATATAATCATGGCCAATATCATTGGTTAGCATAAATGCTTGGCTTTTTCCTTTATTTAAATTAATTGTAATTTCTATTGATTTTTTCTTCATTAATTTTTTGGCTGATGATAAATTCCCGTATAGCTCTCCATTCTTAACAATCTTTATTTTCCCTATATGTATATCTATTTTGTTTGGTTCTATATAATTAATCTGTGTTGAACCAACAGATGCAATAATTCTCCCCCAGTTTGGATCTGATCCATACAATGCAGTCTTGAATAGTAGAGAGGTAGATATTTGTCTAGCAATAAAATCAGCTGATTTTTTATCTCTCGCTCCTTTTACCACGACTCTACAGATTTTAGTTGACCCCTCCCCATCTCTTACAATATCTTCCGCTAAAGAATCGAATATTCCCTGTATTTCTTTTGTTACTTTACCTAGACCTGCACTTTTATTGTCTATCATTTTGTTCTCTGCCATTCCATTTGATAATGCTAATACTGTGTCGTTAGTAGACATATCACCATCAACACTGATGCAATTAAAAGAACTATCTACGGCATTGTTGATTAATTTTTTAAAAGTATTTTTATTGAATTTTAAATCGGTTATAAGAAAACATAGCATTGTAGCCATCCCCGGATGTATCATTCCTGCCCCTTTAGCAATTCCTAATATGTTTCCTTTGTGTTTACCAATGCTAACTTGAACATGCTTGTATTTTATATACTTGTCAGTTGTTCTAATTGATTCTGCGAAATCTTTAAAATTATTTTGATTAAGAGATTTTACAAGCTTACTGATACCGTTATTTATTTTTCCGTAGTCTAGCTGAACTCCAATAATTCCAGTTGAAGAAGGAAAGAAATTATATGATTGATAACCAGTTGCTTTGGACAGACTATTTAATATTTTGTTTGTTGCTATAACGCCTTTATTGCCTGTGCATGCATTTGCATTTCCGCTATTCGCAATTACTCCAAATAATTCATCAAATCTTAGTATTTCTTTCCCAACTTCTAATGGAGCAGCAATAACTTTATTTTTTGTAAAAACCGCATGGGCTATGCATTTTTCGTCTGATAAAATTAAACCCAAATCTTTTTTATTAGATTTTTTAAGTCCACAATTAATACCCGCAAATCTAAAACCCTTAACTTTAACCATTATGTCTCTAAGTATTTAACAGAATTAAACTCTTTTCCAGAGTGAAATTCACTAAAAAGAGCTATAATTTTAACTAAGGAGGATTTAGAGGAATCATTTTTCTTTATATTCTTCAAGTCTATAGTTTTTTTTAATCTAATACTGTCTGAATCAACACTTTTTTGACAAGGAATACAAAGGCTTCCCCCATTTCTTAGGTCAAAGTATGTTATCTCTTTTAAAACACAATTGCACTTAAGGCATTTGTTTATTATTGGCTCAATACCTAATTCTTTTAAATATCTTATTTGAAATTTTATTGTTTCATTTAAACATAAAGAGTAATTGTTCTTCTTGTGGCGCAAGAAGAAGGTTTTTATAAAATCAAATTTCTTTTTATTAGGATTTTTGTCTTCTTCAAAATTTTGAATATATTCATTAATTAATGATGATAAAACTATAATTTTTGTATCAAGTTCACAAAATCGACTATCGTCATCTAAATTAGCTGACTCTAAAAGATTAAGATTGTTTCTGTCGTTATATTTAAAATTTAAATTAATTAAATTAAATGGCTCTAATTTCCCTAAGAACCGTTTTTTACTTTTTTTTGCATTCTTAACTAATAGATTAATTTTTCCGGAATAAGCAGTATAAAAAGTTCCGATTATGTCATAATCTCCATATTCTGTTTTGTTAAGAATAAATCCACTGTCTTCCATCTTGATTACATAATTAGAACCGCAATTAATAAATATGAAATTGCGGAAAATATATCGTTCGCCATTGTTACGAATGGCCCAGAACCATTTGCTGGATCAGATTTAAATTTATCTAAAAGAATTGGAAAAGAAGCACCAAAAAGAGCTGACATTAAAGAAGCAATTGATAATGAAATACATATAACAATAAAGAAGTTGACCCCTATAGTTTTATCCCCTGTTATCATTAAGCCCATTAATCCAGCAACTAATCCACAAATCAAACCTAAAACAAAAGATAGTTTTAATTCAGAAACTATTACTTTTAAAGCTTGATTTATATTTATAGAACCCATACCAAGCCCTCTGATTATGATTGCTGATGATTGTATTCCAACGCTACCACCGGTGGCCATTACAGCTGGCATAAAGGCTGCTAATAAAATAAATTCCTCAAGAGTAGTTTGAAAATAAACATAAATTACATAAGCGATTATTAGCTCACCTACCAAAGTTATTAATAACCAAGGAAGTCTGGATTTAGCTTTTGAAATAAAACCAGAATAAATAGGGTGATTGTATTCATTAACACCAGCAAGTGAGTATAAATCTTCCTCCGCTTCTTCAGTTATAACATCTAAAATATCGTCTGATGTTATTCGTCCAAGAAGTTTGTCATCACTATCAACAACTGGCAAAGATACAAGATTATAATTCTTAAATATTCTACTAACTTCTTCTTGGTCAACTTCGGGATTTACAGATACTTTGATTTCTTCCATTGTAGATTTTACATTTGAGGAAGGATCAGCAAGTATCAATGCTCTTAATGAAATAATTCCAACCAACTTATCGTTTTCATTTGTAACATATATCTGATAAAAATCAGGAACTTCATCAGCTATAAGTCGAATCCAGTTTATAGTGTCCTTAATAAGAGAGCTATCTTTTACTTGAATTAGCTCTGTCTGCATAATACCGCCAGCAGAATCATCGCTGTACTGAAGAAGAGTTTGAACTTCACTCGAATCTCTTGGATCCATTTCTTCTAAGATTTCTTTACTTTTGTCTTCGTCTAGATGAGATATTAAATCTGCTGCATCATCTGAATCAAGCTCTTCAATAAAATTCAAGATTGCTTTGTTATCAAGCTTGGTAAGAACATTTGATCTTATATCTTCAGGAAGTTCAAGTATGATTTCTCCTGATTGTTCAACTGTTAGAGCCGATAGAATATCGCATATATCCTCTTCTTTGAATCTTATGATTACGTTAGCTATATCCGCAGGATTCTTTTTCTTGAGAATATCAACCACTGATGAAAAGTTCTTCGCTTCTACAGCTACTTTTAACTCATTAAATGTTTCTAAATTCATATTTCACCAAAGATAATCCTAATAAATTTGTTAATATATTTTAATGTTTGATAAAAAAAATACTAGTTTAGCCCTTGAGCTAATTACTTTTTCTCACACATTGTTCGTACTTCCTCTAATTTTTACTGGATACTTTATTTCGATTGAAAAATTTGATCTAATTATTTTTCTCCTGATTTTAGTTTGTGCTGTATCTGCAAGAACTATAGGAATGTTGTTGAATAGACTAATAGATGCAGAAATAGATTCCAAAAATCCAAGAACCGCAGAAAGACCAGTCCCAGCAAAAAAAGTTACTAAGAGATTTGTCTTATTTTTCTTAGCTATAAGTTTGGCAACATTTCTTCTTTGTTCATGGCTTATATGTGATTTAGTTTTTATTCTTGCTCCTATTCCAATAATTCTTTTCTTTGTTTACCCTTATCTAAAAAGATGGACTTACATGTGCCACTTCTTTCTCGGAGTTACTTTATCTATAGGTCCTTTGGCTGGAGGAATTGCAGCAACCTGTTCATTGCAAAGTATTAACGAAACACTCCCTATAGCCATTTTTACAATTTTTTGGATTTCAGGGTTCGATATATTATATGCATTGCAAGATTTCAAACATGATGTGAAAAGTGGAATATATTCAGTGCCATCATACTTTGGAAAAAAGAAAGCTATAATTTTATCAAGTATTTGTTTTGTTACAGCTTCAAGCTCTATTTTCTACTATTTACACTCAAACAATTCACATGGCTCTACGTATATATTGTTAATTTTATTGGTATTAGGATTTTTCATTCAAATATTAAGATGCAATCGAATGGATTTCTCTTTTTTTAAATATAATTCATATATAGGATTTCTAATTTTAATATTAATTTTTTCAGATATATTACTTAGATGAGAACAGTTATAGCTATTACTGGCGCATCGGGTTCAAATTTTGCTCTTAATTTTATAGAGAAATGTCCTAGTGAAAAATATCTAGTTGTTTCAAAATGGGGAAAAAGAGTTATTTTTGAAGAACTAGGTGTTAAATACGAAGAAATAAAATCGATGGTAGATAATACATTCCCGGATAATGATTTAGCTTCACCTTTTGCTTCAGGTAGTAATCATTTTGATTCTCTAGTTATTTTGCCCTGTTCTATTTCTACTTTAAATAAAATAGCTTCAGGAATATCAGACACTTTAATTACAAGAATGGCTCAAATCGCACTAAAGGAAAGAAGAAGATTGATAATAGCTGTTAGAGAAACACCATTGGATTCAATAACTCTTGAGAATGCTTTAAAGCTTTCAAATGCAGGAGCAATTATAGCCCCTGTGTGTCCAGGGCTTTACATGGAAGAATCATCTATATCTGACTTAGCTAATACTTTCTCTAAGAAAATTTTAAGTTTAATTGGAGCAGAGAAGGAAAACGGCTGGAGAAGCAGGGATATTCATGAGCCAACAGAAGTTTAATGATCTAGGTACCTACATAGATTTTTTAAATAGAATAGGTGACTTAAAAAGAATTAAATCAGAAGTTGATCCAATTCTAGAAATTTCAGAAATATCTTGCAAAACAATAGAATCAAATGGGCCAGCATTACTTTTTGAAAACGTTAAAGGTTCGACTTACCCTGTAGCTACCAATCTATTTGGCTCCGAAGAAAGATTAAGATTATCTTTAGGATGTAATCCAAAAGAACTTGGAGAAGAAATTGTGGATTTTGCAGAAAAAGCAATGCCACCTTCTTTAGGCAATATCTTCAACTCTCTTCCTTTTATAAAAAGAGTTACAAATTTTAGGACTAAAAAAGTATCATTAAATTCACCTTGTCAGCAAGTTGAGGATGAATCTGATTTGGATAGTTTGCCAATAATAAAATGTTGGCCTGATGATGGAGGAAGATTTATAACTATGGGTCTAACAATTTCCGAAAGTCCAAAAACTTCAAAAAGGAACATGGGCATGTATAGACTTCAAGTACATGATAAAAATACTCTTGGAGTTCATTGGCATCCACATAAAGGTGGAGCCGCACATTATCATGAAGCTTGTGGCTTAGGAGTGGATTTTCCAATCGCTGTAGTACTAGGAGGCGATCCATCATTGATTTTTGCAGCAATAGCACCTTTGCCAGATAATATTGATGAATTATTATTCGCGGGTTTTTTAAAGAAAAAACCAGTAGAACTTTGCAAAACTAGGACTTCTAACCTTAGAGTTCCATCGAATGCTGAATTTATAATTGAAGGGACTGTCCCTTTAAATGAAACTAAACTTGAAGGTCCTTTTGGAGACCACTTTGGATACTATTCAATGGAAAGCCAATTCCCATTTTTAAACATTAAAACGATTACTAGAAAACATAATGCAATATTTCCAGCAACTGTTGTAGGAAGGCCTCCCAAAGAAGATATGTATTTAGGAATGGCAGCAACACATATCTTTGGTCCTTTGATTCGGCTGGTTAATCCAGAAATTATAGATTTATGGGCTTATTATGAGGCTGGATTTCATAATCTATTAGTTGTTTCAGTTGATGAAAGATATCCTAAAAATTCCGTGAAATGTATGATGTCAATTTGGGGGACAGGTCAACTTTCTCTTACAAAGTGCATCATTACTGTTCCAAGTTTTGTTAACCCAGAAAATCTAGAAGAGGTCTTTGGATATCTTGGAGCAAATTTTAATCCTTCACGAGATTTAACACTATTGCAAACAACGCCTTTAGACACTCTTGATTTTACAAGTGGAAAAATGCATGTTGGCAGCAAAGTAGGATTTAATGCAATAGGTGATGGGAGAGAGATATCAAAGGATAATTTTAATCCGGTAGTTATAAGAGACCCAAGAATTGCTTGTGAAAATATAAGAAATTATAAGGTAATCAATAAGAATATTATTGTTATTTCTTCAGACTATTCTCCTGAAAAATTAATTGAAGAAATTTTTACAAAAAAAATATTAAATGATTTCAAAATCATCTTTCTAGTTAGTATGGATATAAGGATAGAAGACAATGTAGATTTACTATGGGGAATATTTACTAGATTTGATCCGTCTATCGATATTCATTTCCAAGATTGTAAGAGGAAATCTTCAACAGTCACATTTGAGGGGCAGATGATTGTAGATGCCACTTTTAAATCCTGGTACCCTAAAGTGATTGAAATGGACAAAGATATATCCTCTATGGTTAATGAAAAATGGAAAACTTATTAGAAAATTTTGATTCTCTTTGTTTAGATAGAAACTTAATACAGCTAAAAGAGAAAATCTTACTTAATAAAAGACTAGATTTGCAAGATGCTGAGTTGATAATGAGGTCAGAAGATGTAAATTCACTAGGCGTTCTAGCAAGATATAAAAAATATTTAAAAGATGGAGATAAAATATACTTTGTTGTTAATAGACATATTAATCCAACAAATGTATGTGCCCTTTCAAAGCATTGTAAGTTTTGTGCATTTGGTGTAAGAAAAGGAACAACAGATGCATATGAAATGAAAATAGATGAAATTTTATCCTTGTTAAGTGAAGACTTAAAGGAGATTCATATAGTAGGTGGATTGCATCCTGACTGGAGCTTTGATAAGTATCTAGAGATAGTAAGAGAGATTAGTTCAGCAGCACCAAATTCTCACATTAAGGCTTTTACGGCAGTTGAGATTGACTGGTTTTCAAAGATTTCAGGGTTTAGTTTCGAAAAAGTTATATCAATGCTTATGGAAGCAGGTGTAGATGCATTACCAGGAGGAGGGGCTGAAATCTTTGCACCAGAAGTAAGAAAAAAAATATGTACTCCGAAAACAACAGGTGAGTCTTGGCTACAAATACATGAGGTTGCTCATAAATTAGGATTACCATCAAATGCTACTATTTTATATGGACACTTAGAATCGATTTATGATGTTATAGATCATTTAAGCCAACTAAGAGATTTGCAAGACAAAACCTCAGGTTTCTTGGCTTTTATTCCAGTTCTTTTTCAGCCTTACAATACAATGTTGAAAGATATCAAGCCATTTCCTTTTTCTTATGATTTAAAGGTTCATATTTTAGCAAGATTATTTTTAGATAATTTTCCGCACATTAAAGCTTACTGGATTACTTTAGGTGAGAAAGCGGCTCAAGTTACATTTCATTATGGTGTATCTGATGCTGATGGAACAATAATTACAGAAAAAATAATTCATGATGCCGGAGCACAGTCTGAAGTAGGTCACACAAGAGATTTCTTTGTAAAAACAATTAAAGATGCTGGATATTTGCCTGTTGAAAGAGATGCATTATACAATGAAATAAAAATTTATAGCTAATAGACTAAACAATTAATTTCATGTATAAATATCCTTTCATTAATCTGGCGGTGTAGCCAAGTGGTAAGGCGACGGTCTGCAAAACCGTTATACCCCGGTTCGAATCCGGGCACCGCCTAACAAAGCCCGGGTGGCGAAATAGGTAGACGCAAGGGACTTAAAATCCCTCGGTTTCACGACCGTGCCGGTTCGAGTCCGGCCCTGGGCAAAAAAATCATAAATGCTATTCGGGTTGTTATTCGATAATAGATTTTCCCGTAAATCATATCCTCTTTTCGTAAATAAACTATTTTCTGATATCTTTGTTTATCGGATTAAGTAGAACTTCTTTTGGATTTCCCATGTATTAATTTAGTCTTCTTCGTTTTTATCAAAATCTTGATCTAAATCTGATTCTAAATCATCAATTTCTTCTATATTCCCTAAATCATCTAAATCATCAATTTCTTCAAGTTCCTCATATTCTCCCTCGTCTTCTTTGTCATCATCATCATCAATAGAAAAATCGTCCTCAATTTCATCTTCAGAGCCTTCACTTTCTTCTTCCCAAATATCTTCATCATAGTCTAAATCATCTTCTAAGTCTTCTAATATCTCTTCCCCAAAACCGGAAAAATCATCATCACCCTCTACTACGAATATATTTTCTATTTCAACAAAATCATTATTTAGAATCATCTAAACCCCCCAAAAACAAGAGCTACAATTAAAATATATATAGATGTTAAAAAGTCAATAGAAAAATTACAGAGTACCGACTCTATTGGTTTTTGAATATTTATGTATATATTTACTAATATATATAATTAATGGACGGAATTTATAGTGGCTATTTCAAAAATAGAAGATGCAATAAAAGATATCAAAAAGGGCAAAATGGTTATCCTCGTTGATGATAAAAATAGAGAGAATGAGGGTGATTTAATTGTTGCAGCAGAATTTGCTACACCCGATGTTATAAATTTTATGGCAACAAATGGTAGAGGACTTATATGTCTATCTATAGACAAAGACAAAGCTGACAAATTGAACCTGTCTCCTGTGAGTAGCAAATTAAAACAAGAACAAGATATTGATACAACAGCTTTTACTGTTTCAATTGATGCTAAAAAAAATGTTACAACAGGAATATCAGCTCAAGACCGTTCCACAACTGCTATGCTGGTTGCAAATGATAATAGTGTAGCTTCAGATTTTGAAAGGCCTGGCCACATGTTCCCCTTGGTAGCTAGAGAAGGAGGAACCTTGGTTAGAGCAGGCCACACTGAGGCATCAATTGATATAACTAAATTGGCAGGTTTGAAACCTTGTTCTGTTATTTGTGAAATTATGAATGACGATGGAACAATGGCAAGATTGGATGATTGTAAAAAGTTTGCAAAAAAACACAAGATTAAAATTGCCACAATAGCTGATTTAATTAGTTATAGATTAAAACAAGAATCTTTTGTTGATCAAACAGCATCATGTGAGTTGCCAAGTCATTATGGTCATTTTCATTGTTATACATATGAGAGTAGTATTGATAAACGAAGTCATGTTGCGCTTGTTTTAGGAGAGATTAAAAAAAACAAGGAAACTCTAGTGAGAGTTCATTCCGAATGTTTAACTGGTGATATACTTGGTTCTTTTAGATGTGATTGTGGTTCTCAATTACATAAAGCTCTTGAAATGATTAAAGAAGAAGGGAATGGAGTTCTTTTGTATTTAAGACAAGAAGGTAGAGGTATAGGTATTGCACATAAAATTCAGGCGTACTCATTACAAGAAGAAGGATTAGACACAGTCGAAGCTAATGCAGCACTAGGTTTTAAGGCTGATTTAAGAGAATACGGAACAGGAGCACAAATTCTTCGTGACTTGGGAATAAGTAAAATTAAATTGCTTACAAATAATCCTACAAAAGTTGTTGCGCTGGAGGGGTTTGGTCTTAAGATTTCCGATATTGTTCCAATAGAAATAGAGCCAGGAGAGCATAATGAGAAGTACCTGCAGACAAAAAAAAGAAAACTAGGCCATAAATTAACACTTGTGGATTAATACAGCAACTAGCTGATACTAGGATATACAATGGCTCGCAAAACAAAACTTTCTATTTATCTCGTTTCTAGCATGTTTTATAAAAATATTTCTGAAAAACAAATTAGAAATGTAACTCGTGTTATTAAAAATGAGGTGCCCATGTCAAATTTGAATATAAATATTGTTCAGACCGAGGGTTCGTTAGAAATACCTTTTATTGTTAACAGAATATGTAAAAAGAAAAAACCTGATGGAATTATAGCTTTAGGATGCATCATCAAAGGAAAAACTAATCATTATCAAACAATTACTGAATCAGTATCTAACAATTTAATACAGTTAAGCTTAAAATATGATATACCTATAACTTCGGGAGTTTTGTCTGTTACAGATAAGAAGCTTATTAAATCAAGAACTGATGGAGGACCAAAAGACCGAGCGATTGAAGCAGCAAAAAGTTTGCTTAAATTGATTAAAGTTTGTAAGGATTTGTAATTATGAAATATTGGATAAATAGAAGAGCAAGAGAATTGTCCTTAAGATTTATGTATAGTCTAGATGTTAGATATTCTGATGAACCAATTAATCCTATAGATTTTCGATCAAACATTCTTTCATTTTGGAGTACGAATCCCATCAATAATTACTATATGCTTAAGAAGTTAAGAATAAAAAAAAATAATATGATAGTTATAGGTTGCTCAACTCTAAAGAATAATAGAATCTTTTTAAGAATTATTGATAGTGATAAATTTAATAAAATAATTTTACCTCTTGAAAATAAAGATAAATTTAAAAGTTTTTTAAGAAATTATAATTTAAATGAAAAAACCGATTACAATGATTCAGATTTTTATAAGATTTTACGAGATTTATTCGCAAATTCGAAGAAAATCGTCACAAGAAATATTATTAAAAATAAAGCAACAGAAATAATAAGCGGATGCGTAAAAAATATTAAACCAATTGATGACGAAATAGATCAAAGTATTAAAAACTGGAGATTTGATAGAATCAACTCAGTAGATTTAAATATCTTGAGAATAGCTGTTTATGAGATACTTTTTTCTAGAGGTATACCTGTACCTGTAAGCATCAAGGAAGCCATTGTTTTAGCACTGAAATATAGTTCTGATGAATCTTGTAGTTTTATTAATGGCATTCTTGATTCAATCTCAAAAAGAGCTCTCCAATGATTGAAGAAATAATTGAGAAACTTACCAAAAAAAATGATCTTGAATCAGATGAAATAAATTTTGTTTTTGCTAGTATGATGAAAGGAGAACTCCCTGATTCTGAATGTAAAGGATTCCTTCTTGCTCTTAACGAAAAAGAACCTTCCCCAGAAGAAATTTATCAAGCATCAAGTGTATTGATAGATAATTTGGGTTATAAATCTAGCCAAGGTCATAATTTAGATATAATTGATTTATGCGGAACAGGAGGAGATTCTAAATCTTCTATAAATGTATCTACTATATCATCATTAATATTAGCTGCTTTAGGCGTAAAAGTTGCAAAACATGGAAACCGCTCAGTTTCAAGCAAAGTTGGAAGCGCAGATTTAATTGAAGCATTTGGTATAAATTTTGATGATTCTATAGAGGGCTCTATAGAATCAATAAAAGATAGAAATTTATCATTTTTGTATGCACCTAATTTTCATAAATCTATGAAGCACGTTGCACATATTAGGAAAGAACTTAAAACAAGAACCATATTTAACATTTTGGGTCCATTAGTTAATCCATTGAGACCAAAAAAACAACTTTTAGGTGTTTACGATAAAAGACTTATGGTTCCTGTAGCCAATGCCTTAATTAAGCAAGGTTCTGAAAGAGCCTTAGTTGTTCATGGTGCTGACGGGATGGATGAAATATCAAATTGTGCAATTACTTACATTGTAGAAGTGGATAATGGTAGAATTAAAGAATATGAAATTAGTCCAAATGATCTCGGATATTCAAACATAGGTGAAGGAAGTAATTCGGTAATAGATTCAGTCGAACAATCTAAAAAGGTGGCTCTTAGAATTTTATCTGGTAACTTGCATCCAGATAATACTTCTGGCAGTGATACAGATTCGGATAGAATCATTATTCAGATGAATGCTGGAGCGGCGTTATACATATATGGGCAAGCTGATTCAATTGAGGAGGGATGTAAAATAGTAGAGGCATCTCTAAGTTCTGGTGAAATAAAGAAGAAATTATCAGAAATTATAAATTTTTAATATGAATATATTAGATGAAATAGTAAAAAATAAAAAAGAAGAAGTAAATATTCAAAAAGAAAATCTACCTTTGGCAAACTTAGAAAATCTTATAAAAATAAATAATGATGAGAACTTGAATGAAAAAAAGAGAGATTTTTATAAGGCTCTATCAAAAAATGACTCCATTAATATTATTGCTGAAATTAAAAAAGCATCACCATCAAAGGGACTAATTGATGAGAATTTTAGACCGATAGAATTAGCAAGAGATTTTGAGATGGGTGGAGCTTCAGCGATTTCAGTTCTAACCGATGAAAAATTTTTCCAAGGTAAGTTAGAATATTTAAATTCAGTTAGAGCCGTTACAGAGATACCTCTTTTAAGGAAAGATTTTATTATTGATGATTATCAAATACCACAGTCAAAGTGGTACGGCGCAGACGCTATACTTCTTATTGGTAGAATCTTAGAGGAAAGTCAGTTGAAAGACTATATTAAAATATGCAATGAATATGATTTAGATATTTTATATGAAGTCCATGATGAGGATGACATTAACAAGGGAGTTAATGCTGGACTAAAGATTTTTGGTGTAAACAATAGAGATTTGACAAATTTTGAAGTAAATCATGACAATGTTTTCAATCTCGCAAATAGTTTATCAAGTAATCATATATTAGTTAGTGAAAGTGGTATTGAGTCTAGCAAAGATATTGAAAACTTGTTTATGTCAGGAATTAATAATTTTTTAGTTGGAGAAAGCATTATGAGAGCAAAAAATAAAAAAAAGTTTATACAAGAATTAAGATTGTCAAAATCTTAGATAGACTTAATAATATTTTTTAATTTTTCCAAGTTAATATCTTTGATACAGCTAGTTTCTATAATAGAAATATTTTTAATTCCTATAAAATCTTTAATTTTGTTTTTAAATTTACATAAATCGAATTTGTTTAAAACTATGACCTTTATATTACTTTTAAGTTTTTTGTTATACATATTTAATTCATAAATAAAATCCTTATGTTGTTTATTCAAATCTTCTATGTTTTCGCAGGATAAATCTAAGACCTCTATAAGGATACGGGATCTTTCTATATGTTTTAAAAATTTATGTCCTAAGCCTTTACCAAGATGTGCATTTTCTATTAAACCAGGAATGTCAGCAACTAAAATGTCTTCATTATCAAATTTGCAAACACCAAGATTGGGAGAAGTTGTGGTAAAAGGATAATTCCCAACATCAGCCTTTGAATTTGTAATTCTTCGAATTATTGAAGACTTACCTACATTTGGAAATCCGACTAGACTTATATCAGCTATTGTTTTTAGGTTTAGTGCTACCTTTAAAGATGAGCCCTTTTTCCCTTGAGTGAATTTTCTTGGTGCACGATTTCTTGATGACTTAAAATTTAAATTTCCTAGACCACCTTTACCACCTCTTAGAATTTCTACTCTTTGACCATCAATAGTTATATCAGCAAGCTTCTTATTCCTCTGAATGTCAAGAATTTCTGTTCCTAAAGGAACTTTTATTTCTATATTGCTACCATTTTTTCCAGACTTATTTTTCTTTCCACCATTAGTTCCATTTTTTGCTCTAAACAATTTCTTATTTTTAAAATCTTTTAATGATCTTAAGTTGCTTTTTCCTAAAAAAATAATACTTCCACCATCTCCACCATCTCCACCATCTGGACCTCCAAAAGGAACATATTTTTCTCTTCTAAATGAGGCTATGCCATTTCCACCATTGCCTGAAATTATTGCTATCTCTTTGTAATCCAAAAAATTCGACATATTACACCTTGACTTTAAATCTCTGGGAAATATTATAGCATTTATGTTTTTAAGAGCATTTTTATTGATAATCCTAGCTTTTTTTATTACATCTTGTGCATCAAAAGTTACTATCCTTAAAGGATCTGACAAAGAAATATATGACTCGATTGTAAATGAAGTAAATAAAAAGAGAAAATGGCTCGTACTTGGGGGAACCGATTATGGAATCCTTGAAGATTTAATAACTACCTTACAAATAAGATATCCATATTCTGTCTACACTAGAGAGATTTATCTACTTTCAGGCGAGGTCTCATATAAGAGAAAAAGGTGGGGTTTTGCTATTAGTCGATATGAAGAATTTATTAAAAATCAAACAAATCATCCTAGGATTGATTATGCAACCTATAAAATATTCAAATCTAATGAAAAATTAATGCGCAGCAAGGATAATGATATCCAGCCTGCATTAAATATTATAGGTATGTATAAGAATCTCTCTGAGAATTTTAAGCAAGGTGAGTACTTTAAAGAAACAACACGTATATATAATGCGGCAAGAAAATTTGTTTTGAAGAGAGCAATTTATATTTCAAGATTCTATATGAAAAAGAAAGAGTATAAATCTGCCTATAGCAGAATTGATAATGCAAAGTTGTCGATTCCAAATATGATTGCAAATAGTTATGAAGCTCAATATCTAATGATTTACTTTTTATCTAAGATTGAAGATCATGATTATGTAATTGAAGATTTGGTAAATGAATACAAGATCAAGTTCCCGAAATCCCCATTTATAAAAGAAATTAATAAAATATAATGAAAGATACCATAAGACTTACCAAGGATGACAAAGTTGAAATATTAGACCAAAGGAAATTGCCGTTTAAAGAAAATATTATATCTACAGAAAAAAGCAAAGTAGTTATTAAAGCAATAAAAGAATTAAGCATAAGAGGTGCACCAGCAATTGGTGTTGCAGGCGGGTTTGCTGCATACCTAGCACTAAAAGAAACAAAATCTAAAAACTTCGATAGGCTATCTGTAGAGATATTATCTAAATTAGAATTAATAGAGTGTTCTAGGCCTACAGCAGTTAATTTGTCATGGGCTATAGAAAGATTCAGAAAAATAATCAATTCAGGAAAAGAAACCAAATATGAAAAGTTGTTAATTATTTTTCGAAAGGAATCAATCAAAATTGCCAAAGAAGAAAATATTGTATCAACAGCTATTTCAAAAATTGGTTCTAAATTAATAAAAAAGAATGCTAAAATTATTACACACTGCAATACGGGATCTTTAGCAACTACTGGACCAGGAACAGCTTTAGGAGTTATTAAATTTGCTAATAAAAAGAATAAGGGAATAAGGGTTTTTGCAACTGAAACCAGGCCATTACTCCAAGGTTCTCGTTTAACTGTTTATGAATGTCAAAAAAATAACATTGATTGTACGTTGATTACTGATTCAATGGCATCTTATATTATTGAGAAAGAAAAAATTGATTTAATAATTGTAGGTGCGGATAGAATAGCTAGCAATGGTGACACAGCTAATAAGATTGGTACTTATCAATTAGCAATATCTGCCAACTTTCATAAAATTCCATTTTTTATAGCTGCACCAGTATCTACATTTGATTTTGCTGCAAAATCTGGCAAATCTATCAAAATCGAAGAAAGAAATATTGAGGAACTAATTACTATAAATAAGAGCCTTATATCTAACTCTAAAAAGTGTTCTAATCCAGCTTTTGATGTAACGCCTAAAGATTTAATATCAGGAATAATTACAGAAAAAGGTATTATCTTTAATCCATCATTTAAAAAAATAAATATTTTTAAAAATCGCTATCTGTAGCTTCGTCTTCCATGCAAGAGACACAATATCTAGTGAAGGGCATGGCTCTAAGCCTTTCTTCGTCAATTACTTCATTTCCATATGGACATTTACCATAAGTTCCACTTTCTATTCTATTTAAAGCATCTTCAATCATAGCTAATTTTTGTCTATCTCTTTGATTTAAAGACAAAGACAAGTCTCTTTCTCTATCATTGGATGCACTATCATAAAAATCACCAACTTCATATTTAAGATGATTAGATTCAGACTTCATCACTTTAGCAATATCTTTAAGAATTTCTTCTTTCATAGTTGTTAAAGTCGACTTTATTTCTCTTTTGAATTTAGCGGTAAGTTTCTTTTTTGAGCATGTAGCACTAAATTTCTGTAAAGAATCAAGTTTTTTCTTTGGACTTGTTTTTTTTATCTTAGTTTTAGTACTTACTTTAGATGTATTTTTTGTTTTCTGTTTTGTTGTAGTCTTGGCCATGATAACTCCGAAAGACTATAAGATAAGCCTATAAAAAAATTTGTCAAGACTATTAATATGGTGTTAATTTATAGTGTGCCAGAACAAGAGAATAGTAGAGATTTTTGGGTTACAAAATATGGTCTGATTCTAGCAATGGCTGGGAATGCTATAGGGTTGGGAAATTTCTTACGATTCCCAGTACAAGCAGCTGAAAATGGTGGAGGCGCTTTTCTTCTCCCTTATATAATTTGTTTTATTTGTATAGGTATTCCATTGATGTGGATTGAATGGGGGATAGGGAGACATGGTGGTTCGATTGGTAAAGGGACAACTTTTGGAATTTCATCCAAATTAAATTCAGGAAAGATTATTCAAATAGGTTCGATATTGGGAATATGGATCCCTTTGATTATTTCGATTTATTATATTTATATAGAATCTTGGACTCTAGGGTATTCAATGAAATCATTGTTTGGACAATTGCAATCTGATGTATTTCCTACTGAAGAAAAGATGAGTTTTTTTAAAAATGTTTTCACTGAATACACAGGTAATTCTGGCAATAAAGATACTTTTTTAATCCCTTCTTTCTTTGCTTATAGCTGTTTTTTACTTACTTTGATAATTAATTATTCAATTTTACATAAAGGTATATCTAAAGGCATAGAAAAGTTTGTAAAGTTTGCAATGCCAGCATTATTTCTTATGAGTATATTTATGGTGATTTACGTGCTAACTATCGAAACTTCTGTTTCTTCTGCGGTAAAAGGTTTTGACTTTTTATGGTCTCCAGATTTTACTTCTTTATCTAATCCAAAAGTATGGATAGCTGCTGCAGGACAAGTTTTCTTTACTTTAAGTTTAGGATTTGGAGCAATAGTTACCTATGCATCATTTATAAGAAAAGATGAAGATATAGCTTTAAGTGGACTCTCATCATCATCATTAAATGAACTAATTGAAGTTGTTTTTGGAGGGTCTATAGTTATTCCTGCAGCTGTGGCATTTTTAGGTATAGCAGGAGCTGTCCTAGTAGCACAATCAGGCGCCTTTACTATAGGATTTATTGCCATGCCAGCAATTTTTGATGGGTTACCGTTTGGGGCAACTATAGGTTTTGTATGGTTCTTTTTGTTGTTTATTGCTGGACTTACTTCTTCTATAGGAATTTTGCAACCTGTTATAACTTTTGTTAAAGAAGAATTTGATTTTTCTCAACAAAAATCAAGCCTTATAGTAATTTTAACGATCTTCTTATTTGCTAATTTCGTTATATTTGTTCCAGAAATCCTTGAAGAATTTGATTTTTGGGCTGGAACTATTTTATTAGTAGTGTTAGCCTTGGTTGAGATAGCAATCTATATTATTTATATATCTCCAAAAAATCATGTTGAAGAAATCAATAGAGCTAGCTTAATTAAGATTCCAAAAATTTATAATCAAGTATTTAAATACTTTCTACCTCTGTTTCTAATAATTCTAATATTTTCTTGGTTAATACAAGATATTACCAGTACAAATTCAATGATTTTTAAAGTATCGTTTTGGTCCAAATTCGCTAGAATACTTCTAGCTTCAATTTTTCTTGCCATATTTGCTTTGGTATTCAAAAAGGTGTTTAGAAAATGAGCGATGATGCATTATTTTTCTTAATTACATCTTGGTCAATTATTATTGGTCTAGTTGTTTTTTGTATAATAAGACTTAATAGGTAATATCTATTCTTTTTCTTGCTTCTAGGAAATCTGCAGCTAAATGAATAATTCCAAAGAATAAAATTACAAAAGCCATTAAAGTTGCAAATTCATATCCTATCAAGCTAACAATTATCATAGCAGGAGAAAAAAATTCTCTTTTTGCTAGAAAACGGAATTTGGTCATTATCTTATAAAACAAAGATCTATTTTCTAAAGGCACAATTCTATCTATTTCTAATGGATAATAAGCTAAACTGCCATTTTTAGTCCTGCGAAGCATAAAAAATAAAATTATAGTTAAAAATATTATATAAAGTAAAACATTTAAAATTGATATTTGTCTTAGTATGTTAATTTCTGGATTAATTGTAAAAAATTTAGGATTATTCAAACAAATACTTATACCTACAAACATAGAAAAATATGAAATTTGATCTAAAGCAGTATCAAACCATTGACCAAATTTTGATTCCTTAAGGCGAATCCTTGCTACTTCTCCATCGCATCTGTCTAAAATGGTAGATAGCTGTAATATGATAGCAGCCACTATTGGAGAATTAGACGCATAGAAAAATCCACAGGATATTCCTATACAGCCTACGAAAAATGTTATCCAATTAGGATGAAAATTCATTTTTACTAATATCTTACTTATGGGTATAGAAATTTTACTATTTATATTTTTTGATACCCAACCACTAACATTTTTACTAATATGATTAAAGAGAAAATCTCTAGCAGCATTGCTATTAATCTCTTCCACTGAAATCTTTTTTGGTGGATCATCAAGTATTATTTCTTTTACTTTTCCGTTAAGACTTGATATGTTATTAATTTCTAAATTATTAGATTTTATATCGGATGACTTAAGAAAAACTATACCGCATTTTTCTTCTTTATCGTTTTTCCCAATAAAGGATTGGTTGTAATCATTAACTACTTCTAACAAATTTGAGATTTGTTTTTTATTAGCAACAACATTGTTTTGAACAATGAGTATATCTCTATTGATTAATAAATCATCTATCTTGCTCTTTCTTTGAACTCTAGAAGATGGATAGCGGTAATGTAATTCATTAAGAAGACAATCTTCATCCGAAATTATAACACTCTCATTGAATCCCTGATTTGATAAGCCTATTAAAAATCTTTCGAATAGATGAATATCAGCTACTTTCTCTTTATTAAAGAGATTTAGCTCTTCTGAGTCTACACCTTTTCCTTTACAGAGGATAATTGTAATCATTTTATAGAAACTAAACTATACTAAGCTTCGTATTAGACTTTTTGTTGCTAATTAGAAGAATATTCTCTTTAGCATTTTCTAAATCATGAGGATAGTCAACATCATGCCAGTACATATCAGCAATATCTATTACGCTGATTTTATGACCTCTTTGTAAGATTCTTTCAATAGCAGATGCATACCATTTTTTGTTAAAATCCGTGGTTCTTATTTCTTTCTCAAGAGATCTTTTAAGTACACCAACACCTTCTTGTCTAAATACTCTTATCCCTACAGATTCTCCATTGGGTTTGTTAATCTCCTTACTAATTTGTGTAAGAAGACCATCTTGAATCCTTATTTTCATATCCTCATCGGAATATTTTTCTTTTACTTTATAAGGAAGCGTTATCTCATGCTTGCTAGATATTGCCAATTTGAGAACATTTAGCTCAAATACATCGTCACCATTTAGAACTACTACATCAGAATCTAATTCAGCTCTTGCTGCCCAAAGAGAAAAAAGACTATTTGTTGATTCCCAATATGGATTATATATAGTGTTAATTTTAATCCCCAATGAATCATAATTACTAAGAAATTCTTCTACTTTCTCACTTCCAAATCCTACAACAACATTAATTTCCTGAATCTCAGAGGATTTCAGATGATTTATTTGATGTTCAAGAATTGTTTCTGCTCCTAATTGTAAAAGACATTTTGGTATATTCTTTGTGTAAGGTTGAAGTCTTTTTCCTTTTCCTGCAGCTAATATGATAGCTTTCATTCAAACTCTCCAATACGTTGCTGTTGTTATTTATAACTTTTAAAAAAAATTAAGTCAATTAAAAAAAAAGAAAAAGACTTCTTTTTTCTTAATTAGAAACATAAGACTTAATAAAATTATTTTTTTTAAGTAAATGTATTAAATTATCCTAAGAGTTTAACAAGCTTGCCATCTATCAATTCTACATCAACTTCTTGATTCTTCTCATTTACATAAACCAATTTGGGCTTATGTTTTTTAACTTCTTGATCAGATAGATTTACAAAAGAAACAATAATCAAACAGTCACCTTTTTGTGCTGAATGAGCCGCTGCACCATTTGTACAAATTACACCGGAATTTGCTTCTCCTTCAATAACATATGTTAAAAATCTTTCACCATTTGTTAGATTAAAAACATGTACTTGTTCATAAGGTACAAGATTTGCTGAATCCATTAGTTTTCTATCTATAGTTATACTACCTTCGTAATAGAGATTTGCTTCAGTGACAGTAGCACGATGTATTTTTGATTTAAGTACATTTAAAATCATCTATTTAATTTTAAATTAAAATTCTAGATTGTCTATCAATCTTGTTTTTCCTATCCTTACTGCAACAGCAATAAAGTCTTTCTTAGATGGTTCCTTTGGATAAGTCATTTTTTTAGGATTCATTATCTCTACATATTCTATATTTCTAATTCCAACTTCTTTATAAAAAGAACGAATAGACCTTTTTATATTAATAGATTTAGTGTTACTTTTTTTGTTGTACATACTTTTTCCAATCTTAAGACCCTTGTAAATATTAGCAGATAATTCTTTTTCTTTTTTATTTAGAAGAGTATTCCTTGAGCTCATAGCCAAGCCATTTTTTTCTCTAATAATTCTATGAGGAATAATCTTGATATCGATATTCATATCCTCTACCATTTTTTTTATTATTAGTAGTTGCTGCATATCCTTCTTGCCAAATAAAGCCTTATGGGGTTTTACTATATTAAACAGTTTTAAAACGATAGTTGTTACACCATCGAAATGATTTTTTCTTTTTAGTCCACAAAGGTGTTGCTGAAGATCTTCAACAATAACTTTTGTTTGGAAATCTAATCCAAAGATTTCTTCTGCCTTTGGTATAAAAACATAATCAACTCCTATTTCCTTCAGTTCAATTAAGTCTTTTTGTAAGTTTTTAGGATAGTTCTTTAAATCATTTTTCTCAGAGAATTGTATAGGATTTATAAATATGCTAACTACTACTATATCTGCTATAGTCTTAGCTTTTTTTACTAGGGACAAATGTCCATTATGTAGTGCTCCCATTGTAGGAACAAAAGCAATTTCTCTCTTTCCTTTAATTGATAATGCAACTTTCTGCATTTCTCTAGCAGACTTTATAATTTTAAGGGAATTTTTTTTCTTTGACATCTTTTTTATAACTATTTACCGCTTTCTTAATCGTTTGTCGTATATTTGAATAATTCTTAACAAAAGAAGGGTGAGGAGAGGGCGTAATCCCTAACATATCTTCAGTAACAAGTATTTGTCCATCACACTTTTTACCAGCCCCGATTCCAATTATTGGAATGTTTACTAATCTATTAATCTTTTCAGTTAAATTGTCAGGTACTCCTTCAACAACTATTATAGATGACCCATAATTTTCCGCTTCTTGTGCTAAAGCCAGGATATAGTCTTTTTCTTCCTTGGTTTTTCCTTGTTTTTTGTATCCTCCATAGACATTAAAGGATTGTGGACAGAGACCAATATGTGCAACAACAGGAACGCCAGAATTAGAAACTTTTTCAATAGTCTCTAATGTATCAAAGCTAATTTCCATCTTCACTGATTGAGCCCCAGTTTCTTTGATTACTCTTCCTATATTAATTAATGCATCGGAAGTAGATGCTTGATATGTCATAAATGGCATATCGATACATAAATGAGCAGAACTAACTGCTCTTGATACAATTCTTCCATGATAGATTATTTCATCTAGTGTTACATTTAGAGTTGTTTCGTTCCCTTGAAAGACATTTCCAAGTGAATCACCAACTAGAATTAAATCACACAGACTATCTAAAATAGATGCAGTTTGAAAATCATAGGCAGTAAGGGCCACAATCTGATTTTTCTTCTCTTTCATCAATTGAAGGTCTAGAATTGTCTTTCTCAACTTTACCTCTTTCTCATTTACAATTTATGATATAGCTTTATTATATTTAAAAAATATGTCTATTAACAGCGATAATTTTACACTTTTAAAACACCTTCCCCCATATGTATTCTCTGTGGTGAATGAAATCAAATATAAAGCAAGAAGAAATGGTGAAGATATAATTGATTTTGGTATGGGCAACCCAGATCAGCCAACACCGAAACATATAGTAGAAAAACTATTAGAATCATCAATACAAGGAAAAAATCATCGATATTCTGTATCAGCAGGTTTACCGAAACTTAGATTAGCTATTTCTGATTGGTATAAAAAAAATTATGACGTGAACTTGGACCCAGATAGCGAAGTAATTGTTACGATTGGATCTAAAGAGGGAGTGTCTCATTTAATGTTATCAATGCTATCACCAGGGGATGTTGTCTTGGTTCCAGACCCTTGTTATCCAATACATGGATACTCAGTTCTAATAGCAAGAGGTGAAGTTAGAGGTTTTGATTCTACTGATGATAATTTGCTCTTAGATAACATAAAAAAAGGTTTGGAAACAGAACCTAAGCCGAAAGCTTTAATTATTTCTTTCCCAAGTAATCCTACTACTCAAACAGTTGATCTTGACTTTTTTTTCAAAGTCGCAAATCTTGCAAAAGAACATTCAGTAATCGTAATACACGATTTCGCCTACGCAGATTTATGTTTTGATGGTTACAAAGCACCAAGTTTTCTTCAGACTCCATTAGGAAAAGAATTAGGTGTAGAATCCTTTTCCCTTTCCAAAAGCTATAATATGGCCGGCTGGAGAGTCGGGTTTATGTGTGGGAACAAGGAAATCATCTCTGCATTAAGAAGAGTTAAAAGTTATCTAGATTATGGAATTTTCCAACCTATCCAAATTGCTGCAATATCCGCATTAAATGAAACCCAAGATTGTGTTGTTAACACCAGAAATATATATAAAACAAGAAGAGATAAATTAATCTCAGGTCTAGCAAATGCAGGATGGGAAGTTCCATCACCGAAAGCCACAATGTTTGTTTGGGCAAAGATTCCTAAAAAATTTGCACATCTTGGATCACTTGAATTTTCAAAAAAATTAATTCACGACTGTAAAGTTGCTGTTTCTCCTGGTATCGGTTTTGGAGACAAAGGAGATCAGTATGTAAGATTTGCTCTTATTGAAAACGAACATAGAATATTACAAGCAACGAGATCCATAAAAAAAATATTTACCTAAAAAAGTTTGATTAAGAGAAAATAATTTAAGAAGACAACCATAATGACTAAAATGAATACCAAAGATCTTGTCGATATATCCAAAAAAATATATTTAAATAATAAAGATAGAATTGATAAAAGAGTTAATTCTTTTAATAGAATAAGGAAGGAAGGAACAAATGAAGAGATATTCTTTGAATTAGTCTATTGTATTCTCGCAGCAGGAACTAGTGCCGAACTAGCCTTTAAAGTACATAAAATTTTAAAAAAAGACAGGTTCGTAATTTTAGCAAGCAAAGAAGAAATTATTGAAAAATTAAGAACTTGTTATAGATTCTATAATTTGCGTGGTACCTATATTTACCAAACAAGACAATTTCTTCAGGATGCGTATTACTTTAATTTAAGAGATATCATTAATACAGATTCTGCTGATGAAAGAAGAAATTTCTTTGTAGAAAAGCCTGAAATAATCGGAGTAGGGATGAAAGTAGCAAGTCATTTTTTAAGAAATATTGGATTTAATGATTATGCAATTTTAGATAAACACCTTGTTAAAATTATGAAAAATTTTAATCTAATATCTGAATCAGCAAAAATTCCTATTAGTAGAAATAAGTATTTGGAATATGAAGATACTCTTAAAGAATTTAGTAAAAAAGTGGATTTGACTATGGGTGAGTTAGATTTCGTTTTATGGTATCACAAAACAGGTAAGATTATAAAATAGCTTAGCCCTATTTAAGTTATTATATATAGAGGAAGTTTAATTATGAAATTTGAAGCAGTTATAGGACTCGAGGTTCATTCCCAACTTAAAACTAAATCAAAACTCTTTTCAAGTTCTAATACTGATTTCGGGTCTCATCCTAATTCTAATGTTTCAGAAGTTGATTTGGGTTTGCCAGGAGTTTTACCTGTTATAAATTCTAAAGCCGTAGATTTAGCAATAATTGCTGGATTATCAACAAATTGCAAAATAAATAAAATTTCAACTTTTGCAAGAAAGCATTATTTTTATCCTGATTTGCCAAAAGGATATCAAATAAGCCAATATGATGAACCACTAGCAAGCAAAGGACACCTAGAAATTAAACTTAATAAAAAAAATAAAAAAATTATTAGAATTAATAGAATTCATATGGAGGAAGATGCAGGAAAGTTAATTCATGATTTATCAGAAGAAAATTCTATGGTTGATTTGAATAGAGCAGGTGTTCCTCTAATTGAAATAGTAACAGAGCCAGATATGTCTTCATCAGAAGAAGCGGTAGAATATTTAAAAAGATTGAGAAATATCTTGATTTTTTCGGGTGTATCAGATTGCAATATGGAAGAAGGAAACTTTAGGTGTGATGCAAATATATCAGTTAGAAAAGTTGGAACTAAAAAACTTGGAACCAAGACAGAAATTAAAAATGTGAATTCATTTAGATTTGTGCAGAAAGCTATAGACTATGAGATCGAAAGACAAATAAAACAAATCAAAGATGGAAAAAATATAGTCCAAGAGACTAGATTGTTTAATTCAGATTCAAATAAGACATATGCAATGAGATCAAAAGAAGATGCGCATGATTATAGATATTTCCCAGACCCAGATTTGCAACCGTTGGTCTTAACTGATGAAAGAATAGAAAGTATAAAATCTTCTCGTTATGTATCATTTGATGAAAAAATGAATAAATATCTAGAAGATTATAAGTTATCAAAAGAAGATGCAGAGATTTTGCTTTCTAGCAAAGTTATTTATGAATATTTTGATTCTACACTTAATTATATTAAAGAACCAAAGATCGTTTGCAATTGGATAACAAGCGAACTTATAAGGTTTATTAATAAAGAAGACTTTAATTTATCAGAGGAAAATTTTGCATCCCTTTTGAAAGCTGTTATTGCTGGTGAAATTAATAACAATTCAGCTAAAGATATTTTGGTTAAAATTGTTACAACAAATAAAAATGTTAAAGATGTAATTAAAGATTTTGGCTTGGAGCAAGAAAGTTCTGAAGAATTTCTGAACAATATTATTGATGAAATATTAAAGAACAATCCAGACGAGCACAAAAGAATAATGGATGGAGAAACAAAACTGATATCTTTTTTTGTTGGTCAGGCTATGAAAGAGACGAAAGGGAAGGGTAACCCAAAGATAATTAATGAGATTCTAAGAAATAGATTTAACGTTAAGGAATAGAGTTAAAAGATTTTTTAATTTCATCCATTATATGATTTTTCACTTCGTTTATTCTTTCTTTGGTTGGCTTTTCTTCAACTTCGTATGTAATCGGATCACCAAACTTAAGAATGATTTTGTTTGGTTTGATAAATTTAGTTTTTCTAGGAAAAGCTTCAAATGTACCTTTTATTGCTAGGGGAATTATAGGGACACCGGACTTGATTGCCATTATTGAAACTCCAAGTTTACCATCCCCAATTTTACCATTTCTAGAACGTTGACCTTCAGGAAAAATCCCAACAAGATTTTTTCTTTTTAATAGTTTAATTACTTTTAAAAGAGCAACTCTGTCACTAGTTGACCTTTTGACAGGAATGCAATTACCTAAATTACATAAAAATTTGAATAAGAAATTTTGATTGTATACATCTTCAGCAGCAAGAAAGTTAATTTTTCTTCTAGTATGAAAGGCCGTTATGGCATTTATTATAATTCCATCTAGATGTGAAGTATGATTGGAAGCTATTACCGCTCCACCAGTGAGTGGTATTTTTTCTGGATTTACTACCTCGACTCTATGATAGACTTTTAAATATAGGTTAACTATGAAAATTAGCCAATATTTAAGGTGATAAGACTTTACGTCTCCAGAAGGATAATAATCAAAAGTAAAAAAATCGGTATCTATATTCTTCAGTAATCTTCCTATCCCGAGCATAAAGTATTTTAATATGGTTTTAAAAATTGACAAACTTTATTAAAAGAAGTATTTTCACTATTTTAATGGGTAAAACCTCTAAGTTATGTCTAGAAAATGGGAGAGTCTTTAATGGCCAGCATTTTGGCTATGATGGTGAATCACTAGGAGAGATAGTTTTTAATACATCAATGACTGGCTACCAAGAAATTCTTACTGATCCTTCCTATCATTCTCAAGTAATATTGATGACATATCCACATATAGGAAATTATGGAATTAATCAAAAAGATAACGAATCTAATCAATGCTATGCAAAAGGATTTATAGCAAGAGAATTTTGTACTTATCCTTCAAATTTTATTTCCGAAATGAGCTTGGAAGAATATTTGATTAAAAATAAAGTTGTAGGCATTTCGAATATTGACACGCGAGAACTAACTAAAATTGTTAGAAATCAAGGAGCTCAAAGATGTATTATCTCTTCTACAGAAAAGGATGAAGCTAAATTAATGAAAAAAATTAAAGATTCTCCGCTTATGAAAGGAACTGATTTAACTCTGCAAGCCACTTGTGAAGAGATATATACAATTCAAAATAAAAGGAATAAAAAAAACATTTTTGTTTATGATTATGGTTGTAAAAAAAATATACTTAATATATTAAGCGATGAATTAAAGGTTAACCTTACTGTTGGACCTTCTACCACGAGTGTCGAAGAAGTAAAAAAAATTAAACCTGACGGTATATTGCTTTCAAATGGTCCTGGTGATCCGTCGGCAGCTAGTTATGCAATTGACAATATTAGAAATCTATTGGGCTTTAAACCCATATTTGGTATTTGTTTGGGACATCAACTACTTTCATTAGCATTAGGAATGAAAACTTTTAAACTTAAGTTTGGTCATAGAGGTGGTAATCATCCAGTGATGAATTTGTCTGATAAAAAAGTAGAGATAACAAGTCAGAATCATGGATTTGCAGTAACAAATTCCAAAATTGATAATGTTAAAATTACACATATTAATCTTAACGATGGCACAGTAGAAGGTATAGAGTCAAAGATGCACAAATGTTTCTCTGTCCAATATCATCCTGAAGCATCTCCTGGACCTCATGATTCCAGAAAATATTTTAAAAAGTTTGTAGAAATGATTTAATGAATCAAATAGCACTTTTTATTATTAGCACCGAAAACGAAATTAATCTTGATAAAGATACAAGCTATGTTCTTATGCTTGAAGCACAAAGAAGAGGATTCAGCATTTTAATTTGTGATCATAGATCTGTTAATTTACACAATGATAATAAAACAGTGTTTTCCAAAAAAGCATATGTTGTTGAAGTCTTAGAGAAAGATTTTGTGAAGGAGTCAGTATTTGTTAATTCAAAATGGGGGATAAAATCACAAATGAAGATTAAGAGTGATGAAGATTATTATATTTTAGAAAATTTTAATTTAACAGATGCAGATTTAATATTTATGAGGTCAGATCCGCCAGTTGATGATGAATATCTTCAATGTTGTTCTTGTTTAGAAAAAATTCAAGATGAAGTATTAATAATTAATAAACCTACCTCTTTATTTACTAATGAGAAGCTATGCACTTTGAAATGGCCTGAACTAATTCCAAAAACTTTTCTAATAGATAAGCCTAATCAATCAATTTTAGAAGAGTATATTGAAATATTTCCAACTGGTATAGTTATTAAGCCCTTAAATCTGTGTGGAGGAGAAGGTGTGCAGATGTATAATGGGAGAAATTTTGATTCTTTAAATTTAGATAATAGTCAATATATTATTCAAGAATTTATAAAAGAAGTTTATGAAGGTGATAAAAGAATTATCATGTTAAATGGAGAACCATTAGGCGCTATATTAAGAGTAGCAAAAGAGGGGAGCTTTATATGCAATTTTCATGCAGGTGGAAGTCCATATCCTACAGAAATAAATAAAGATGATATCAATATCTGCAATAAAATTAAGAGTTTCCTTATCGAGTCTGGCATATATTTTGCTGGCATAGATATTATTGGAGGAAAGCTAACTGAAATAAATATAACTAGTCCCACATGTGTTCAAGAAATTAATCGAGCTAATAACGTCAAACTAGAGAAAAATGTGTTAGATTTTATTGTTGAAAAACTAAAGACATGGTGAGATTTTAAAATGTCAGAAGAGAAAGAACTTGTAAAGAAAATTTCTAAGCTTTCTAGGCTTTCTGTAGAAGAAGAGAAAATTGATTCCTTTGTGAAAAACTTTTCCGAAATTCTAAGTTACATTGAATTACTCAATCTTGCTTCAGAAGACCAACTAGAAAAAAACAATATAACTAATCCTGATTATGCAAAAAGAGATGATGATTCTATTTCTAAGCTTGATGTTGATGAAGTTTTAAAAAATGCACCAAGGAAAGATGAAAACTTCTTTTTAGTAAAAAAGGTTATAGACGAGGAATAATTAAATGAAAAGAATGACTATTGAAAGTATTATTAATGGTTATAGAAATAAAGAATTTCTTCCTTCCGAGATAACAAAAACCTTATTTGATAGAATAGAAGAGACTGACCCAAAGCTTAATTCTTATATAACTTTATTTAAAGAAGCTGCTATTGAGAGCTCAAAGATTGTCGATGAAGATATTAAAAATGAGAATTATAAAAGCGAAGTTCATGGTGTCCCAATCAGCTTAAAAGATATATTCTTAGTTAAAAACGAGCTTTGTACTTGTGGATCAAAAATGCTTAGCAACTATGTTTCAAATTATAGTTCTACAGTATACGAAAAATTAGAATCAGCTGGAGCAATAATTTTAGGAAAAAACAATATGGATGAATTTGCAATGGGTTCATCTACCGAAACTTCGTATTATGGTCCAACTTTTAACCCGTGGGATACGAATAAAGTTCCAGGAGGATCAAGTGGAGGTTCTGCTGCAGCAGTTGCTGCAGGTTTGGCTATTGCATCTATAGGAACTGATACTGGAGGTTCAATCAGACAGCCAGCTTCTTTTTGCGGAATCGTTGGACTCAAGCCTTCTTACGGAAGGATTAGTAGATATGGAATGATTGCTTTCTCGTCTTCTCTAGATCAAGCCGGCCCCCTAACAACAAGTGTAAATGATGCTGCAATTTTGCTTGATTTGCTGACAGGTTTTGATTCTAAAGATTCTACTTCTGCTAACATTGCTAGCACAGAATCATATAATATTTTAAAAAATGGAGCTTTTACTCCTAAAGAATTTACTATTGGCGTACCATCATCAATGCTAGCAGAAGGAATGAATGATGAAGTAAATGATAATTTCAAGAATTTGATTAAAACCCTTAAGTCGTCAGGATTTACAATAAAAGATGTAGAACTACCAAATACAAAATATGCTGTTGCAACTTACTATATTATTGCACCATCAGAGGCTAGCTCTAATTTATCTAGATATGATGGTGTTAGGTATGGTTTTTCAGAAGATATTAAAGAAGGTGATTTAGAAGATTTTTATGTTAATAATCGTTCCAAAGGTTTTGGCGAAGAAGTTAAGAGAAGAATTATGCTTGGAACGTACGCATTATCTTCAGGATATTATGATGCTTATTATCTTAAAGCAATTAATGTTAAAAATATGATAATTAATGATTTTAATTTAGCCTTCAAAGATGTCGATTGTATTTTGTCTCCAACTTGTCCAGAATTGCCATTTAATATTGGTGAGAAAAAAGATAATCCACTTAGTATGTATTTGTCAGATATTTTGACTATACCAGCAAACTTAGCTGAACTACCATCTATATCTATACCATTTGTATTATCAAGAACTAATCTACCTATTGGAATTCAATTGACCGCAAATAAAATGGAAGAAAATAAATTACTAAAGATATCCGCATTGATAGAGAATGAAGTTTCTTTCACCCAAAAGCCTTAATCTTGATTCCATTTCTTTAAAGCCTCAGAGTAAATTACTTTTTTCCCTATGTTAAATTTTTTATTTAATATATCTACAGTTTTTTTGAGGGAGATTCCTTCATTTTTAAAGATTTCTAGAAACTCTAATAATTCATTTATTTGATTACTGTTATTGCTAGGCTCATTTTTTACTATTAGTACAAACTCACCTTTATTATAAAATGTATCCTCTATATTTTTTAAAATATAATCGATAGTACCTCTTCGAGTTTCTTCATTTATCTTTGATATTTCTTTGGAGATTGATATAGATGAGCTTGAAAAGTTCTTTTCTATAATTCTCAGAATTATTTTTAGATTCTTTGAATTAGAAAAGATAACAACCGGTATATATACAGATAAATTCTTTTTTAAAATTTCCAGAATCTTTTTATCTCTTTTAGGAAGGAAACCTAGAAAAATAAAATTACTTATATCCATGCCTGACAACGTAAGACTTGATATAACTGACGAGGGACCTGGAATTGTTACTGGCTCTATATTATTTTTAATCAATTCAGAGATTAGTTTGAATCCTGGGTCAGAAATCAATGGAGTCCCTGCATCAGAAATTAACGAAATAGTCTTCTCATTATTTAGTTCCTTAATAACCAATTTTGATATCTTGGTAAATTTTTCATCATGATAAGGAATTAGTAACTCTGGTTTGATTTTTAAATGATTTAATAATTTAATGGCCCTTGTTTTTTTTTCACAGAGTATAATCTCTGAGTTCTTAAGCGTTCTAATAGCTCTATTTGAAATATCTTCAAGGTTTCCTATTGGTGTAGATACAATATTAAAACTCATAAAATTCCGGAGGGCCAGGGACTCGAACCCTGAAGTCCGTGAGGACGCCGGTTTTCAAGACCGGTGCATTGCCAATTCTGCCAGCCCTCCATTCCATCTAAACCCTATATAATATATCATTTATCGTATTTTTTTATAGAATAGAATTTATGGACACGATTTGATTTTAATATTATTTATGTTAACTTTTCAGCTTAATGAGTGACGAACAAGTACAAGATCTTCAAGCTGAACAAGCCGAAGATGGTATTATTACGATGAAACAGCTCCTTGAAGCTGGAGTTCATTTTGGACACCAATCAAGCCAGTGGAATCCCGCAATGAAGGAATATATTTATGGATCACGTAATGGTATTCATATAATTGATTTACAAAAAACTCTAAAATCTTTTTTAATTGCATATGATTTTGTAAGAGATTTGGTTTCTTCAGGGAAAGATATACTGTTTGTTGGGACAAAAAAGCAAGCCCAAGCATTGATACAGGAACAAGCACTTGAATGTGATATGCCTTTTGTTAATTCACGATGGTTAGGTGGAACACTTACTAATTTTAATACTATTCGTTCAAGAGTTGAATATCTAATTCAATTAAGAAAATTAAAAGAAGATGGGGAAATGGATAATCTACCAAAAAAAGAACAAATTTCCCTTAATAGAGAAATGAAGAAACTAGAATATTTATTGAATGGTATTTTAAATATGAGGAAGATGCCAGGAGCTATTTTTGTAGTAGACACAAAGAAAGAAGATATAGCTATTAGAGAAGCAAAGAAAATTGGTATACCAATCGTTGGTATAGTTGATACCAATGCAGATCCAGCAGATGCTGATTACATTATTCCAAGTAATGATGATGCGGTTAGAGCAGTGAAATTATGTATAGAAAAGATTGCAAATGCTTGTACTGAAGGCAAACATATATACAATGAAAAAGTAAAATCAGGTGAAATTACTCCAAACAAAGAAGAAAATGATTTTCTTGTTGAGAGAAAAGCTTTTGTATTTAAAACAGATACAAAAGATGAAGAAGATTCCATTGCCTACTCTGAATCTAAAAATGAATTAGAAACCGAAAAGGAATAATTATGAGTGATTCCGTCTCTCCAGAACTGATAAGAGAAGTAAGAGAAAGAACTGGAGCCCCTTTGTTAGAGTGTAAAAATGCGCTTAGCGAAGCTGATGGTGATACTGAAAAAGCTATCGAGATTCTTAAAATAAAAGGTTTATCAAAGGTTGAAAAAAAGAGTGGTAGAAATACTCCTGAAGGACTTGTGTTTTCTTATATACACGCAGGTGGAAAAATAGGAGTCTTAGTAGAAATAAATTGTGAAACTGATTTTGTTGCAAGAAATGATGAATTTCAATCATTTGCAAGAGAAATAGCAATGCAAATAGCTGCCTCTGATCCAACTTTTGTTTCTAAAGAAGATATAAATGATAATTTTGTTGAAAATGAAAGAAAAATTATTATTGCTCAAGTCGAAGAATCAGGAAAGAAAGCTGAAGTGGCAGAAAAAATGATTGAAGGGAAACTAAACAAAAGACTCGAAGAGAGTTGTTTGATGAATCAAGTCTACATTAGAGACTCTAAGATGAAAATCGAAGATTTGGTAAATGAGCTAGTCTCCAAATTAGGAGAAAATATAAAGATATCTAGATTTATTCGATATCAGGTTGGTGAAACTCAAACTGATGGTTAGAAGAAAAAAAACTCATTACACTAGAGTTCTACTAAAACTTAGTGGAGAAGCTTTACAGGGCGATTTAGGATACGGAATAGACAATAAAACACTTTTAAGAATTGCAAATGAAATTGCTGAAGTTGTTAAGTTAGGAGTACAAGTTTCTATAGTGATAGGTGGAGGTAATATTTACAGAGGTGTATCCGCATCTGCTCAGGGTATGGATAGGACTACTGCTGATTATATGGGAATGCTAGCTACTGCAATTAATTCCTTAGCCCTACAGCATTTCCTAGAGAAAGAAGGGCTAGCTACCAGAGTCCAGACTGCATTAGAATTAAACAGAGTTGCAGAACCTTATATTCAAAGAAGAGCAATGAGACATTTAGAAAAAGGACGAGTTGTTATATTCGCCGCAGGAACAGGTAATCCTTATTTTACAACAGATACAGCAGCTTCATTAAGAGCATTAGAGATTAATGCAGAAATAATTTTAAAGGCTACAAAAGTAAATGGTGTCTACAATAAGGATCCAATTAAGCATAGTGATGCTAAAATGTTTAATAAGTTGAAATATATGGAAGTACTAGAAAAAGAGCTGGAAATAATGGATTCAACAGCAATTTCTCTTTGTAAAGACAACAAAATCCCAATATGTGTTTTTAATCTGTTTGTTAAAAACAATATAAGGAAAATTATAGAAGGTAAAAAGATAGGAACTATAGTTAATTAAAATGGACAACTTGATAAAAGAATGTGAATTAAAGATGAAAAAAACTACAGAATCTTTTTCAAAAGAAATTGGAAAGATTAGAGGAGGCTCTGTAAACAAATCATTGTTTGATGAAATTAAAGTAGACTATTACGGAACTCAGACGCCTTTAAACCAGGTTTGTAATATAAATATGAACGAAAGTTCAACCATATTAATAACTCCTTATGATCAAAGTGTTTCAGAAGAAATTGTAAAGGCAATACAGAAAGCTGACCTTGGATTTAACCCTAATAGTGAAAAAGATACAATTATAATCAACGTACCACCGTTAACTCAAGAAAGAAGAGAAGAGCTTGTTAAATTTTTAAACAAAGAAACAGAAGCCTTTAGAATATCGATTCGGAATATAAGAAAAGAGTTTAATGAAGCGATAAAGAAACTTCAAAAATCTAAAGAAATCACCACGGATGATGAAAAACTATATTTAAAAAAAATACAGAGCCATACAGACGAGTATATAAAAATCATAAACGAAAACTGCAGCAAGAAAGAACAAGAAATCTTAAATATTTAATCTTATTTTACATTCCATCTAGCTTGAATGGCTTTTAAACTCACAACTTGATAAACTGCAGACAATCCGACCAAAATATAAACTGTATTTTGTACAACGGGATATCCTGAAAATAGATAAGAGACTAAATCGAAATCTAATAGTCCTACCATTCCCCAGTTAAGTCCACCAATTACAAGCAATATAGCAACTACAACATCTAAATTTCTCATGAAAAAACTCCTTTAGGTAATCTAAAAGTAATTTAACTAAGAAGTTTAAAACAACAACTTTATTTTATAATTTTTTCTAAATTCTCTAAGTAGGGTCTTAGAACCTTTGGTATTTCAACGCTACCATCTTTATTTTGATAATTTTCCAGTATTGCTACAAGGGTTCTTCCTATAGCTAACCCTGACCCATTTAAGGTATGAGCAAATTTTGTTTTATTCTCTAATTTGTAACGTATATTTGCTCGTCTTGACTGGAATGAACAAAAATTACTGCATGATGATATTTCACGATATTTATTTTCGGAAGGAAGCCACACCTCGATATCATAAGTCTTCGCAGAAGAAAAACTCATATCCCCAGAGCAAAGAGTAACCACTCTGTAAGGTAGCTCTAGTTTATCCAGTATTTCACAAGCATCCTGAGTAAGAGTCTCAAGTTCATCATACGAACTAAGCTCATCAACTATCTTAACTAATTCAACTTTGTTAAATTGATGTTGTCTTATTAATCCTTTCACGTCCTTTCCATAAGATCCAGCTTCCGAACGGAAGCAAGCACTATACGCTACATACTTAATTGGAAATCTAGAAATACTTAAAATTTCTTCAGAATGGATATTAGTAAGTGGCACTTCTGCAGTTGGTATTAAATAGTTTTTTGTTCCTTCTATTTTAAATAAATCTTGTTCAAATTTTGGTAAATTGCCAGTACCAATAAAACTATTTTCATTACAAATGAATGGTGGAAAAATTTCTTCATACCCTTTTTTCCCATGTTCGTCTAGCATGAAATTAATCAAAGCTCTTTCAAGTTTAGCGCCCAAGCCTTTATATAGATTAAATCTTGTCCCAGTTATTTTTGCTGCTACTTCTAAGTCAAACAAATTTAAATTCTTCCCTATTTCCGTATGGTCACTAATTTTGAAATCAAAAGTTCTTATTTTGCCAACTTCTTTGATAGTCTTGTTTTCATTAGATGATTTTCCAGCTGGTACAGTGTCATCATGAATATTTGGATATTGTAAAAGTACTACATTGAATAAGCCATCAGCATTTCTTCTAAGTTCTTCGGCTTGCTTAATCTGAGTTGATAATTCCTTGATTTTCTCTAGTTCGGAATCATTAGGCTTTCTTTTTTCGTCCGATATCATTTTATTGAAATCATTTTGTTTTTTTCTAAGCTCTTCTAAATCTTGAATAACTTTTTTCCGACCAGTGTAAACTCTAGAAAAATATTTAAAGTCGAAATCATAGCCCTTTTCAGCAAATTTTCTCTTAACTAGTTCTTCATTTTCATATATAAAATTAGGGTCTATCACTTCAATTTGAACTCACTTTTTTTTTCGTATATCATAACATGGATTTAATTATAATTTTAATATCCAGGAGGAGTATTATGGACAACAAAGAAGTAGATATAACATATGTAGGTCATTCTACATATATAGTGGAGACAAAAGATGGAACTAGGTTATTAATAGATCCCTGGCTAAAGAACAATCCTGCATGCCCAGAGAATCTTCAAGAACCTAAAGATATTGATTATATATTAATTACGCATGGACACTTTGATCATATTGGAGATTTATTTCCAGCATGCGAGCTTAACAAAGAAGCAAAAATAATTACAAGTATTGAAATTTCTACATGGCTTAATGCAAAAGGTATTTCCAATACATTGCCAATGGGAATAGGGGGAACACAACCTATAGATAACGATATAAAAGTAACTATGGTTAATGCGGTCCATGCTTCAGGAATAGCTGATGAAGCTTCAGAAGCAATGTTATATGGTGGAGTTGCTAATGGATTTGTTGTTACATTCAAAAATGGTTTCGCTATTTATTTTGCAGGAGACACAGCAGTATTTTCAGATATGAAATTGATTGGCGATATATATTCTCCTGACTTAGCTGTATTACCGATAGGAGATCATTTTACCATGGGACCGAAAGAGGCATTTTATGCTACAAAACTTCTAGGTGTAAAGAATGTTATTCCTTTTCATTATGCTACTTTTCCAGTATTAGTTGGAACTCCAGAAGAGTATCTTGAACTTGTTAAAGACTTAGGAGTTAATGTTTATGTAATGAATCCAGGAGATGTATTATAAAAATGAGAAAACCAAGTGGTAGACAATATATAAACTATACTTTTTATAAATTCTTGCCCCAGTGGTACGAAATCAAGAAAAAGGAAAAATCTGCTTTATTAAGAAAAATTGAAAGAATTTTGAATAAATATGAGAAGAAAATTACTCTAAACTTTTATTCAACTTATGGCGTGAGACCAGAGACTGATTTCATGTTCTGGCGAGTGTCAGAAAGACTAGAAGATTTTGAAGATATGACTTCAGAATTGATGGCATCAGGGCTAGGAGCTTTTGTACAAAACAAGTATTCTTTTCTGTCTATGACTAAGCATTCTCAATATGTTAGTAAAAATAAAAAAATTGAACAAGAAGGAACAAGAATTAAAATTTCTCCAAAAAAGAGAAAGTATTTAATTGTATATCCATTTATTAAAAAAGTGGAATGGTATTTGTCGTCTAAGAAAAAAAGGCAAGATATGATGACTGAACATATAGCCACGGGACATAAGTACCCATCTGTTAGTATAAATACATCTTATTCCTTTGGTATTGACGACCAAGAGCAAATGGTATCATTTGAGACTGATTTCCCTGAAGACTTTTTAGATTTAGTAGAGGAAATGAGAAGCCAAAAAGCTAGGGCTTTCACTGAAAAGGATACCCCAATTATTACTTGTATTAGGAAGAACCTTAAGGATTTAACAAGATTATTTTACTAAATTTACAAAGTCGTTATATATAGCAAAAAGCATCAAAGTTATCAATGCTGCGAAACCAATTCTATTTGCAAAATTTAAAAATTTCTGATTAATTTTTCTTCTTGTAATCATTTCAATTGAATTGAAGAATATGTGACCACCATCTAGTAGCGGTATAGGTAGGAGGTTTATTATTCCGAGATTAATACTTATTACAATCATAAATTGAAACAAAGAATTAATTCCTTTTTCGGCAGCAGCGCCTGAATATTTTGCTATTGCTATAGGACCAGCAAGTGAATTTTTAATATCCCCCATACTTGATTCTGAACTGAATAGTCCAGAAAGAAGGCTCATAATTCCATTAAATATTAAATCTATAGCCCTTAGAGAATCATGAAAGCCACGACTTATTGAGGAAAAGAAACCTAGTTTTTCTTCTTTTAGTTCTATTAATGGAGAAATCCCTAATAATTTCCTACTAGCATTTGAGTCGAATATTACATTTTTATCAAAAATATTATCCTCTCTTTGAATCTTTATACTAAATTCGTAAACATTTTTTGTGTTTAAGACTCTACTAATTTGATACCAATTGTAAATTTTTGTCCCATTTATTTCTTTAATAATATCAGATTTCATTAAACCAATTTCTTCAGCTTTGCTTCCGGGTATTACTTGAGATACAACTGGATCTTGAATTGGATAAATCTTATCAATAATAACTTTATTGCTTGAATCCTTTAATATATTGATTTTTTTAACTTCTGAATCTCTAACTATAAATATTGTTTGATTATTCTCAATAAACTCATTTTTTTTATTTAATAAAGACTTCCATGAATCTACATCTGTATTATTAATTTTGAGAATTAAATCATTTTCCTTGAACAAGGAGTTTTTGGAGCTATCTTCATAATATCCAACAACAGGTGCTTTTTCTAGAAATGCTGGCATCTCAACGCCGCCCATATGAATGATTGGAAAAAATATAAATGGTATTAAGAGATTCATCAATGGACCAGCAAATAGAATAATTTGTTTTTTATAATTAGGTAGATTTTTATAGCTTCTATCTTCATCTATTTTAATTTTTGTGTTGGTTGTAGATTCTTCTTCAATTGCATCTTCCCCATGCATCTTAACGTATCCACCCAAAGGCAGTAAAGATAGAGAGTATTCAGTTTCTCCATATTTGAAAGAAAAAAGCTTTTTACCAAAACCGATTGAAAAGACTTCAACTTTTACATTTGCCCATTTAGCAGCAAGCAAATGTCCTAGTTCGTGAACAAATATAAGAAAACTAATAATTATAAGAAAAGTAATTATGCTAGTCATGTTTATTAATATAACTGATTAGATATCCTAAAAGCATCCTCAGATGCAACTTTATTTATTTTAATAACTTCTTTTAATGAAGCATTATGCTTAGGAATGTTGTTCTTCATTGTTTTTTTGATAACTCTATAAATATCAAGAAATTCAATTTTATTATTTAGAAATTGATTAACTGCTGTAGAATTTGCTGCATTCATAATTGCTGGCATGGTCCCCCCAATTTCAATTGCTCTTCTAGCAATTCTAATAGCTTCGTAATCTTTTTCTTTTATTGGTATCAGCTCTATCTTTTTTTGAATTTCAAATTTGTATTTCTTTTTATTTTGTCTAAGCGGATAATTAAGAGAATAACTAATTGGTATTCTCATATCATTGTAACTACCAGATATAGAGTAAGTACCATCAATAAATTCAGCTATAGCATGAATGTTACTATCAAGATTAACAATAGGTGTAATCATCTTATGATTGATATCAAACATTATTGATGCCTCAATTATCTCTATAGCCTTATTCATCATTGTTGCTGAATCTATTGATATTTTTTTACCCATATTCCAAGTAGGATGTTTTAAAGCATCTCTAGGCTTAACATTTTCAAGTTCTTTTCTTTTCTTATTAAAGAAAGGACCACCTGATGCAGTTATATAAAGTCTTCTTATGTTTTCTGTTGGCTCGTTGGCAATTAATTGAAACAATGCAGAATGCTCACTATCTATGGGTATAATTTCGGCATTGTTCTTCGATGCTATTTTCATTATTTGTTTTCCATAAAGTAGAAAGACTTCTTTGCTCGCTATACAGACTCTTTTTCCTTGTTTTAAACAATCAATAGTTGGAATAAGGCCATTGACTCCAGCTGTGGCAACTACAAGAGATTTTATAGTTTTGCTATTTGCTATCTTTTTAAGTCCTTCGTCGCCATTGAAAATTTTTATTTTTTTTAAAAGAGGATTCTTTTCTAGTAATAATTTATCTTTTTTGCTCTCTATAGATATATTTTTAGGCTTAAATTCAGATACTTGTTTTAGTAACAAAGATATATTTTTCCCTGCGGCTAAAGATTCAACTTTGAATTTATCACTTTGCTCTTTAATTATAGAAAGGGTTTGTTTACCTATTGAACCAGTTGAGCCCAAAATACTTACAAAATTCTTTTTATTCATTGCTAGCTCCACCAAATTTTCTATCTATTCTTTCATATTCGCTAATACATTTTTGAAAATCAGAAACTGTAAATTCTGGCCAATATTTTTCACTTATTAAAATTTCAGAGTAGGCTATATGCCATAACAAATAATTTGAAATTCTAGAAGTATTTCCTGTTCTTATTAAGAGTTCAGGATCAGGACAATCAGGTAAATATGTATTTTTCTTTATTTGTTCTTCGCTTATTTTATTTAAGTCTATATTTAAATTATTTATTTTTTTTATAGAATCAATTATTTCTTCTCTTCCACCATAATTAATTGCAACATTGATACAAGTACCTTTGTTGTTTTTCGTGTCTTCTGCTAATTTATAAATCTCATTTTTAATTCTCGAATCTAATTCTCCAACCCTTCCTATTGGATTGAACTTCATTTTCTGTTCGATGATAAAGCTGCTTTTCTGGTTAAAAAATTCTAAGAATAAAGCGAATAGAGCCTCTACCTCTTTTTTTGATCTAGACCAATTTTGAATTGAGAATGCATATAGTGTTAGGAATTTGATTTGAATCTTATTGGCATACATACAAATTTCTTTAGCTGTATCCAATCCTTGCTTGTGTCCAATTATAGTTTTTGTACCATTTTCCTTTGCCCAGCGTCTATTTCCATCCATTATAATTGCAATATGTTTTGGTTTAGGATTTTTCATTCTATTTAATTAAATTTAAACATTTAAAAGTTATTATTGAAAGTAAAGTTATAAAATATAGTGCAATTAATACGAAAATCGACAAAGGGTAAATAGCAAGAGTAAAAATTAGCAGAGGAACGCTATTTAAAATGCTCATTTTGCTAATTTTAGTTGTAAGATAATCAAAACCCTCAAAGTATCTTTGCGTTATCTTTAGCATGTTCACCTACCATTAGTATTCATTCCTTATTGCTTTAATTGGATCCATTTTTGAAGCTTTAAATGCGGGATAGATTCCAAAAAATATACCAATTATTCCAGAAAATAAAGTTGCAATTATTATTGATTCGGTATTTATTATAGCTGGCCATCCAACAAATGTGGAAGCTACTTTGCTAAGAATATATCCTAAAACAACACCTATAACCCCTCCAATAATTGACAGCATAGCAGCTTCGGAGAGAAATTGGATTATTATATCTTTGCTTTTCGCTCCTATAGTAATTCTTATCCCTATTTCTTTTGTTCTTTCAGTTACTGAAACAAGCATAATATTCATAATTCCTATACCACCAACGACAAGAGAAATAGAAGCGATAGTAGATAATAAAACTTTTAGAATAGTTGTAGTTCTAACAATTTTTTTTGTCACTGCTTCATATGAACGCAGTTCAAAGTTATCGAATTGATCCTTAAGTAAATTCCTCCTTTCTCTTAACATTCTCCTAATTGAGTATTTTGTAAACTCAACATCATCGGTTGTTGTTGATGATACAATTATATTGCTAATTCCATAAAGTTGACCTCTATAGTCATATCTGGCAAGCGAAGTATATGGTATAAGAATAAAATCATCTTGATCTCTTCCACCAGGCGTAAGACCTTTCTCTGACAAGACGCCAATTACTTTAAAAGAAATTCCATCTATTCTTACATTTTGATTAATGGCATTCTCTGCACCAAAAAATCTTTTATTAACTGTTGAACCTAATACGCAGACTTTTGCTCCATCTTGAACATCTATTCGATTTATAAACGAACCCAACTCGGTTGACCAATCATTAATCATGGCAAAATCTTCATTAGCACCAATTATTGCAACTACTTGTGTTGTATTCCTATATTGAACTTCGTTTGATGTTTTAACAATGGGTGTAACATAAGAAACAGTAGGCATCTCTTTCATTAATTTTAGTTCTTCTTGATTAAAATCCTGAGCCCGTCCTCTATATATACCACTAGCAGTACGTCCAATAGGCTTTAAGACTATAGTTTTTGCCCCTAAGCTAACTAATTGTTGTTCTATAATAAATTTTGCTCCATTAGTTATAGCAACCAATATTATTACAGATGTTATACCAATAACTATCCCTAATGATGTCAAAAGAGTACGTGATTTATTCCTTAATAAATTTGATTTTGCTTCAATTAAGTTGTCTAATATGTATCTTCCAATCATTATCTAAATTATTTTCCCATCTCTTATATTTATAATATCCATCGTTTCTTTAGCAATTTCATTATTGTGAGTTATTACTATTATAGTTTTTCCAGATTGATGTAAACTTTTTAGAAGATTTATTATTCCTTCGCTAGTATTAGAATCTAAATTTCCAGTTGGCTCATCAGCTAGTATTATATCAGGATTATTAATTAACGCTCTTGCAATTGCAACTCTTTGTTGTTGACCACCTGATAATTCATTAGGAAAATGATTTGCTCTATCAGTTAATTCAACCATGTCCAAACATTCCATTGCTCTTTCTTTTCTATCTTTTCTATTGTAAGAGCTTGAATACATAAGAGGCATTTCAACATTTTCAATTGCTGTATGTCTTGAAATTAAATTGAAGCTTTGGAAGATAAAGCCAATCGAATCACTTCTTATTTCAGATTTATCATCAACAGATTTAGAAACTACATCGATCCCCTTTAGTCTATATTCTCCTGATGTTGGGGAGTCTAAACATGCCATGATATTTAATAAAGTAGTTTTTCCTGAACCAGATGGTCCAACTATTGATATAAAATCATTTTCGTAAATCTGTAAACATATATCGAAAAGAACTTGTAATCTATTTTGCCCCATAAAATAAATTTTATTTATGTTGGATAATTCAATAAGAGTATCTTTGCTCATTTATTTAATATCTTTTAGGTTGTGGTAATGCAAACCTGCTTTTTTTCTTTTGATCTTGAAAAATTGTTACGCCGGTAACAATATCATCATCCGCACTTAATTTATAATCTTTCTCGTTTGCAGAAGCTAGCTCTATGAACTCAACAAAATCATTATCTCTAATTCCAGTAGTAATAGGTACAGCCGATATTGAACCATCTCTGTTTACAATCCAAATTATTGGAGTTGTAGTATTTTGAGGTGGCTGGTTTCTTATTCTTATTATTTTAGGAGGTACAAATCTTAATGCTGATCTCGGTATTCTCTTGATTCTTAATTTTGTTTGTATTTTTATTGAGGCATCTACACTCATTCCAGCTTTTAATTCAACATCAGTTTCAGCTACACTAGCAATTATTTCATAAAAAACAGGCGCTTTGTCTTTATGAGGATTTAGATTTAATGGTTCAACTATCTTGATTACAGAGCCAAATAAGTCTTTATTTGGGTAAGTATCTATTCTAAATGATACCTCTTGGCCTTCTTTGATTTTAGTAATTGCTCTACCATCGACACTTAAACTTAATTTCAAACGGTCTGCTGATGAGGAGACTGTAAAAAGCCAATTATTTACATCAACTGAACCTGAGTTTATTATTTGTTCATTTATATAATCTATTCTGCCTTTGATTGGCGATACAATTTTTAATTTTTCTAATTCTTCTTTAAATTTCAACTCTTCTTTCTTCATTAATTCTATTTCAATAGCAATTTTCTTAAGTTCAGATACGCTTTCATCGTATTCGTTTTTCGGAATAAACCCTTTCTCTAATAATTTTTCATAATCATCCGATTTTTGTTGAGCTTGATTAAAATCTATTTCTAGTAGTTCTAATTTTTTTGTTATGACTTCTAAGTCTTTGGTGATTTCTGCAGAATCTAGCTCTAAAAGTATTTGTCCCGGTTCAACTAAGTCACCATATTTTACATTAACTTTTAGAATTGAAACTCGTCTAGCCAATGTTGCTCTGATTTTTTGTTCTTGTTCAGGTGCAATTTTTCCTGAAGTCTTTACGAATTCACTTATTTCGCCAACAGAAAGTTTTGTAGTAACTAATTGGTATGCACCATTTTTATTATTCGAATCTCCAGTAATAAAATCTCCTGCAACTCTATATACTAAAAGTAGAGCCAGTATTGTTACAACTACCTTTTTGTTGTTCTTCATAAAAGACCAGACTTTTAGAAGTAATCCATCAGGAGACTTTAATGATATAATGAATTTTGCCAAAAGTTCAAAGAGCTTGTTCATCTAGATATTACTACTCCAGCAATTCTTTCGATTCTAGCAACCTTTATTTTGTAATCATAAATGGCATTTTGATATTCGGTTTCTTGTTCTGAAAGTAAATCCTCAGCTTCTAGAAGCTCAACCATGGATTTCTCACCTAAAGTGTAGTTAGTTTTTATATATTCATAGTTTGATTTAGCTGCTTTTACCGATCTTTTTAAGACATCTATTTTGTAGAAATCAGTATCTGCATCAATAACTCCAAATCTGATTTTGGATCCAATATCTCTTTTTAGTAGGTTCAATTTGGCAATTGAAGAATTTAACATAGCTTTGTGCTCCTGAATTTGATAGTAAGTTCGTCCACCTTGGAATAACTCCCATCTTAAACCCATACCACCAACTAAGTCGTTATCCTTATCAGAGTCAGGTACACCTTTACCTTCAAATCTGTAAGCAGCTCTTGCAATTATATTAGGAAGAAAATCTCTTTTTAAGGCAGATATCATAGATTTTAAACTTAAAATTTTCATTTCCGCGGACTTAATAGCATTTAGATAGTTTAGATTAGATTCTATGATTAAATCAGCATTTAAATCAACTTTCGAATACTGAAGATTAGATGAATAGCTTATTTCTCTAGGCTTCGGTACACCCAATAAATTAAACAAATCTTCTTCAAGTTTTTCAAGATTTCCTTTAAGCTTAATCGCTTCAAGTTCGCTTTGATCAACATCAAGACTTCTTGCTGTAACTTCTAATGCGGAGATTCTTCCAGCAGTTAAGAAAGCTTTTGCTTGTTCTAGGCGTGTTTTATTTGTAGTAACTTGATTTTCTATAAGTTTAATTAAATTTTGTACTTTTAATATTTTGTAATAATTTTCAGAGACTTTGCTAAGTATTTCGTCTTGCTCTGTTGCATTTTGATATTCCATAGCTTTAATCATATATTTTCCAGAGTTAATTCTTTGATTTAGTTTTCCAAAATCAAAAACTAGTTGGTCTATAGTTAAAGAAGAAGATCTACCTATAAAAGGAAATATTACATTTAATCCCACTTGAGGAAAATATTGTGATGTATGTGCACCTTTTGAGAACTTTTTTGCTTTAACTTCTTGGTCAAGGTAAATAATCTTGTAATTGTTTTTCTTTGCTATTTCAATAGCTTTGTCCAGAGTAAGTTCAGCGTAATTATACGCATAACCCGGCTGGCATATAAAGAAAACTATAGTAAAAAAAAAACGAAATAATCGTGACATTTTGTAAAATCATTATATCATGACTAATAAATTTGGTACATAATATAGGCTTTTTTCTTAAAGAATGAGAATTCTTTATTTTAACCTTTTTTTCCCTATATAAAATTGGCTGTTTTTGTTAGATATTGCTTTACTTAATTGGAAAAGTGCTGGACGTGAAAATCTTGCAAGAAACTTACTGTTTTTCACCTTACAATAAGGGATATTTTGATTAAAAAATAAGGATTCAACTTCAAGATTTTCTTCACTTGAATCATTAAGGAATATTGTTATTTTTGATTCTTTTAAGTCTCTAATATTGACGGATTTAACTATAAATGGTTGGTCTTCGAATTTCACAAAAGCTTTTGAATCTCCTTCTTTTACATAAAATTCACCATTTTCATCTTCAATAAGATTTTGATAATTATATAAATATATCCTTTTATGAGTTATCGGTTTGCCATCTTGATACCAATTACATTCTTTATCGACAAAAAATCTATATTTAAACTTATTCATGGGAACAGTACCGATTTAATCCATTTATTTTTTCTTCTTTTAAATTCTAGTCTTTGATGAAGTCGAAATTCCCCACCTTGCCAAAATTCAAACAAATCCGGCTTGATTTTATATCCTGTCCAAAATTTAGGCATTACAATTTTTGTATTATTTTTTATATGGTTACTTCTTTCAATTTTAAAATCTCTAATAATATTTTTATAAGAAGATGCTTTTGTACTTTGTTTTGAAATTAATGCACCAATCTGACTTTCTATTGGTCTTAAACTAAAATATTTCTCTACTTCTTTAGCTGGTAGTTCTTTTAATTTTCCTTCTATCCTAACTTGTCGATTAATCTCTTTCCACCAAAATACCATACTCGCATATTTATTTTCTTTAATTTGTTTTCCTTTTCTACTTATTTTATTTGTATAAAAGACCAAATCCTCATCTATACCTTTTAGCAACATCATTCTAGATGAAGGTTTATTATTTATAGAAGTTGATAAAGTAAAAGCATTAGGTTCGGAAACTTTCTTTTCAGCATATCTATACCATTTCTTAAACTTTTTATTTGGATCTTTCTCGTCATCAAAAATAGACTTTGATTTTTTATATTCTTTCCTTGTAAGACTGATTTTCATATTAATTAATAAATTACTAAAAACCGAATGTATTGTCCAATGTATCTGAAAGATTATTTGAAAAGTATTTAAAATGCGAATCAGTTAGTTTACAAGGAAAAACCCTTTGATTGGCCATTATTATCTCTTTTGTTAGTTCTTTAGATACTAATTTTGGTAAAAATACAGGAAAATTAACAGTAAATTTTGTTTTGAATTTATTATTCAAAACTTTAAAAAATTCATTATTTGTTAATGGATTAGGTGCTACTGCATTTACTGGTCCATTCAATGTAGAACTTCTTAGTGTAAAACTTACAATTCTTGTTAAATCCTCAATGCCAATCCAACTTAAATAATTTTCATGGTTATTGAAAGATACTCCAATTCGTAAGATGTTAGGGATAAGTAGGGGTTTTAAAAATCCTCCATTGTATAACAGAACCGCACCAATTCTTAGGTTTATATTCCTTTCAGAGAACCGTTTGAATTTATTTTGCTCAATCTCCCAATTTTTAGTAGTTTCAGCCAAAAACCCTGTTCCAGGGAGACTGTCCTCTGATATTATTGAGTCAGAACTACTTCCATAAATTCCAATTGCGGAAGAATGAATAGATGAAATTAATTTAATATTATTTGAATCTATTAAATTAAATAAGGATCTAGTAGGAACAAGCCTGCTATTCTGTATAGTTTTCATTTTTTCTTTTGTCCATAATCCTAAGATGGTTTCCCCAGATAAATTAATCACATGATTAATTTTTTTAGCTATTTCTTCAGGAAATCTTATTGTCTTATCATTGTACGGATTCCACGGTAAAGTGATAAGCTCTGAATTGTCAAAAACATTATTCCCAATATATTCATTATTTGCTTTATTATCATATTTCAACAAGATAACTTTGTATCCAATGGAATTAAGGTGTGGTATCAAATGTTTTCCAATATTCCCAGTGCCTCCAGTAACAAGAATGTATTCATTAAAGTGATTGATGCTATTTTGAAGCGACAAGTCGAAAGCAAGTATTTTATACCTATACTTAAATGATTTAATAATTCTAGATTTAATATACTTAGCAATAGATTCATTGTTAAGCCACAAATCGAAACTCATATCATCAGTTAGTTTGCTTGTATTTGAATCTATAGAGTCGAATAAATGTTTGTGATACCATGACCTAAAAGGACTTTTAATTGCAAAATCATCAAATGACTTATTTTCAGAATAATTTTTATGTTTAATCTCCCATTTTAAATTGATAAAGGGAAAAACTTGCTGATTAAGCAATACTTTTCCAGAATTTATATAAGAATCAGTTTGAGTCTCTTTTCTTACAATTTTTATGTTATCCCACGGTGGAGTCAACCTTTCAATTGCTAATTCATTTTTGTGCCATTTAAAAAGATTCTCAACAGAACAGTTAAATTTATTATCAAGTATTAACGAATTCATTATTAAGATAGTAATAGATTTCTAGTGTATCTTCTAATAGTATTTTTTTTTTTAGAAGTTGTGTCTTTTTTCGTTGTAATTGATAGACTTATTTTTTTGCTTCTTTGCTTATTTTTTTTATCTTTTAATTTGTTTTGTTTATTCATTAGTTTATCTAATTAATATATCCCTTAAGCTCTTTTCCACGTATTCTGTTTATTTTGTTTAACGCCTTTTTTTCAATTTGACGAATTCTTTCTCGTGTTAATCCTAATCTTTCTCCAATCTCTTCAAGTGTTAGAATCTCATTATTGCTAATTCCAAATCGTAGTCTTATTATTTCCTTCTCTCTATCGTTTAAGATTTCAAGGGCTTCATTTAGATCGTTAGTTAAAGAATTATTTGTACTTATTTCATCTTGTAAATGATTCTCATCTTTTAGGAAATCAAGAAAAGATGTAGCATTATCTGTAGTTATTGGTGCATCTAGTGAAACAGTTTCTTTCCCTGAATCTATTACAAATTTAACTGCTTCAGTTGGTAAATTAACTTCATTTGCTATTTCATGAACATCAGGTTTCCTATTATTCTTAACTTCAAGTGCTTTGTATGCTTTAAAAATTTGAGCTGATTTTTCAGAAATATATACTGGTAATTTGATTGATCTTGACTGACTCATTATTGATCTTGAAATGGATTGATTAATCCACCAAGCTGCGTATGTTGAAAAACGAAAACCTTTAGTATGGTCAAATTTCTCAACTGCTCTCATCAAGCCAATATTTCCTTCCTGAATTAAATCTGGCAAGCCTACACCTCTATTTGAATATTTTTTTGCTATGCTAACGACTAATCTTAAATTAGAGAGAATAAATTTATGGAACAAGGAAATTCGTTTTTTCTCAAAAGCTTTTTTAAAAATATTAATTCTCTCATAGTGAATTTTATTTTTTTGAAATTTTTTTAATTTACTCTCTAAGCTGGATATTTTACTTTCACATTTTCTCAACCGAGATGATATATGCCTTTCTTCTTCTCCGCTAAGCAGTGGAGCGGTAAGAGCTTTAGAATAGTAATCTTTTACAAGTTCGTATTCTGAAGTATCTGCTTTAGATGCAGAGCTTTTATTCGTTAAGAAAGATTTCTTAGAGCCTTTATTGTTAGCATTCAAAGATTGCATATCTATAATATTAAATAATGTCTGATATATGTCAATATATAATCAATAATCTTTAGAAAAAATTCGACAAAATATTAATATACATTGACATTCTTATCTTTTTTGATACTATTATTACATGTCCCACAGTTATCCTATGAGGGTTGTAAGTAAGATAACAGGCCTTTCTGCTGATCAAATCAGGAAATGGGAAGAAAGATACCCAATACTTAAAATAAATAGGTCTTCTAAAGGTAGTAGAAGATTTACTGATAAAGATTTAGAGATATTACAGCTAATGAATGAGGCTAAAGCAATCGGTTTTACTTTGCAAGAAATAGGCACATTAAACTTATCAGAACTAAGAAACCTCGTCTCTGAAGTACAAAGCGGTGAATCTAATGTTGAGTATCCTGAGCTAGAGAAATTGAATAGTCTAACTAAGCACTATTTTGATAGTTGTATAGAAAATACTAAGACTTACAACATTGCTCAATTAGAGAAAAATATCTATGATGTTGCATTAGAGTTAGGAGATGTGTATGTGATTCATAAATTTATGATTCCATTTATAAAACATATTGGACGTTTGTGGAAAAACAATATGATTACCAAATCTCAGGAAAGATTTGCTAATGCTGTTATCAGAAACTATTTAGAAAATTATAGATCTTCTTATAGGAATAGAACTTTACAAAATTCTATGCCATCAATCTTAATTGCAACACCAAAAGGTCAAAAAGCTGAATTAGGTTGTTTAGTAAATGCTTGCATTACACTCTCGGCAGGTTGGAATCCTATTTATCTTGGAACTGATTTAGATTCAGACAATATTGTAGAAGCTTTTAAGGATTCTAAAGCATCAGCTATTCTGTTAAGCATTCTTTATCCATTAAATGATGAAATGATACCTTATGAATTAATCCAGATAAGGAAGGGTATAGGCGTAGAATATGAAATAATTATTGGTGGTAAACGGTCCACTCTTTATTTGGATACTTATGAAGAAATCGGAGCTACTTTTGTAAACGATTTGTTTAGTTTGCCTAATGTTGTATCTGACTCAAAGAATAAACTACTTAAAAATTCTTAATTGTTTTTTTCTTTTATATGTTTTTTTACAGATGGTTTATTATTTTTAGAGATATTTAGATTATATTTATCAATAAGGTTAACAGCATCTTCGTAAATATTAATAACCTTATACTTACTAGTACGAATATTTACTTTTTTTAATAATGTCTTCATTTTTTATATCTAATCATGATTTTAAATAATTCAAGGTTTTTTTTTAAAAAGTCTTGTCTTATGATTGAAGAGAATTTACAAAAATACAATTAAATCTTAATATTAAGATTTTTAAAAAATTATAAAAATATGGCAAAGGTGATAAACACCTTTGCCTTTATTAATGACTATGAAATACTTGATTACTTATTTACTTATGAAAGTTTAAGATCACTAGCTTTTTCTTTGCCATTCTCGCTAACCACTTCAAATGTTACCTCATCACCTTCATTTAGTGATTCAATACCAGCGGTTTCGAGTGCTGAAATGTGAACAAAGACATCTTTGCCCCCATCTTCTGGTTCAATAAATCCAAATCTCTTTTTGGAATTAAACCATTTAACTTTACCTTTAGGCATAAAATTGCCCTCCTTATATTACGTCCCCAAGGGGATTTGAACCCCTGTTTTCGCCGTGAAAGGGCGGTGTCCTAGACCAAACTAGACGATGGGGACATGAGCCGTGCAGGATTCGAACCTGCGACCCACTCCTTAAAAGGGAGTTGCTCTACCAAGCTGAGCTAACGGCCCTTTGGACATTCAGTATATATTGTTGCCCCTTTTTGTCAAAGCTAGTTTAATATTCTATAAGTATGTTGTTTAATAAATTTAACAAAAATTTCATTCTAGCAACTTTTTCTAATTGTTTTTTCTTTGTAAACTTTTCTTGCTTCTTTTTGCTACCGTTGTTCTTAGATAATTTAGGTTATTCCAAATCGGATATTGGAATTATCATGGCAACTTTTGGTTTATCTTCAATACTTTTAACACCATACACATCAACATTAATAGATAAATATGGTAAGAAAATATTATGTATTTTTGCTTTATGCCTTATGTTTACCTCTTCATTTTTATTTATTCATATAACTAATTTTTACTTAATTCTACTTTTAAGAATCATACAAGGAGTAGCATTCTCCATTTTTTTTAATTCATCATCAGCGATAGCATCAAACAACCTTGATGATAGTGATAAACAAGTTGGCTTATCATTATTTAGTTCATTTACGATACTATCATACTTCTTGGGACCATTTTTTTCAGAGAAAATTATAATAAATGTCGGTTTTGATGAGTTCTTTATATACGCATCCTTATTTTCTTTCGTTTCACTAGTCCTAATAATTTTTGTTCATGAAGAATCAAATGATAAAGATTCTTCTATAGACACCTTAAGTTTTTTTAAGATAATTAGTGAAAATAAAATATTTAATTATTTGTTTGCTAATTTTCTCTTAGCATCAGGCTTTGGTGTTGTAATGAATTTTTTATCGCTTTTTCTTAAAAACAACAGTCTATCGGTCGGGTTCTTTTTTATTGCATATAGCATAGTTGTTTCATTATCAAGAATATTTCTTTCCTCAAGATTTTCTTCTGATAAATTATTTAACAAAATTTTAATTATGCTCTCATTATTTTCATTATCAATTTTTATGTTGCCTTATATAGGAACAAAATATGATGTCGTTATTTTTTCTATCTTTTTTTCTTTAACATACTCACTTGTTTATCCCTTCTTGTCTTCAATCACATTATCAGGAAAATCAAAGTCTTTGAGTGGAAGGTTGTTTGGAGCCTTAAACTGTTCTTTTAGTATAGGAGTTAATCTTATGACTCTTTTTTATGGCTTTATAGCTGAGATTTGGGGATTTAATACAATGTTCCAATTCTCATCATGTGTAATATTTCTAGGCATCATCTTCCTCATTGTGAGAAAAAGGAGTACGATTTAGTGTCCTCCGAAATTAAAAATCTAATAAAAGAAAAATTCACAAGTAACAAGCTTTTGTTAAATCAAGATTTAATTGAAGCTCTAGAAGAATTCGCTGAATTACTAGTTATTGAAAATAAGAAATATAATTTAACTAGAATAGTGAAAGAAGAAGAGATAGTTGATAAGCATTTTATTGATTCAATATTAGGCTTTGAGCGATTTTTAGAAAAAAATAAATTTAAGAAAAGTTGCCATATGCTTGATATAGGCTCTGGGGCAGGCTTCCCCGGGATACCTTTACTACTGTATGATCAAATTTGTAAAAGTAAAAAATTAATTAAAAAAATACATTTGTTGGATTCCAATAGAAAAAAGTGTGATTTTCTAAATTTGATTAGCACAAAGATAAGAAAAAGGTTGCCAATAAATTTAATTAAAATTAATCATGCCAGACTCGAACATTTGCTATTAGAAGAAGAGATTCCAGATATTTTTGTATCTAGAGCAACAGGAAAAATTTCTGATGTTCTGAATTCTTTTGAAAACTTTTTGAAAAATAATATTAAAAAAGTAATTAAAAGCGGTGAGGTTGAACTATTGCATTACGGTGGACCTGGTTCTACAATATTCCGAGAAAAAAAGAGTAAAGTATTTTCCACTAAAGAAAAAATGAATTATGTTTTACATAGGAAAGTCAAAGAAGTTTATGAATATAAATTTTCATCAGAGAATTACGCAAGAAAGAATGTTCTATACGTTTTTAGACCAATAATACTATCCAAAGATTAAACAATATTCGCAGCAATCTCTCTTATTTGGTTCAAGTCTCTTTTAATTTCAATTGAATACTCTGATATTGAAAAGTCTTTGCTTTTTGATGCTACCGTATTTGCTTCCCTGTTAATTTCTTGCATATAAAAATCTATCATCAAACCTTTTGGCTCCGAAGTTTTAATAATGCTTTTAAGTTTAGAAATATGAGATTCTAGTTTTATAATCTCTTCCTCGATATCCACTTTTTCTAATAAGATTGAAATTTCTCTTTTTATATCAAAATCTTCAACAGTCTTTATTTTTGAGAACTCTTTTTCATATCTTCTAGTTATTCTTTTACTAAATTTACCAACTTGGTAGTCTATTTTTTGAATTAATTTGGAAATATTATTAATCTTTTTATTTAACTCTTTTAGCAGTTTGTAACCTTCTTCTTTTTGATTTTTTATTAATTGATTTATTGCTTTTTTCGTTAAAAAAATCTGATATTGTTCATTTTTAAGATTTGATTGCATTTTGGTAGATTCTGTATTTATAATCTCTCTTAATTCTAGAAGAGAAATGGTTGGTACGAGTCCTCTTTCTTTTGTTAAATTAGTAAAATCTGATAATACTTTTTCGATATTTTTAGATTTTACGAACTTTTGATCTGGCTTGCAACTTATGACAATTCTAATTTTACCTCTTGAGAAATCTTTTCTTATTATTTTTTTTATTTTTTCTTGTAATTTGAAATTGTTTAAGTCATCAATGATTGATATTTCTAAACTTTTGCTATTTTCAGATCTGATTTGTATTAGGAAATTAAATAAATCATGGGTTCCAGAAATAGATGAATAACCTGTCATACTTCTTGTCATAGAATTCTCTTTTTATACTTTGCAATAAAATTTAATACAAGTATTATCCTTTATTTATGAGTAAAAACAAAAAAACAATTGCTCTTAATGGTGCATTAGGAAGAATGGGAACAGCAATATCTGACTTATGCAAAACTAAAAAAGATTTTCAAATTAGTTATGCATTTGAATATTTAAATCATCCTAGAATAGGAAAAGAGCTATATTCTGAAAAAGAAAAGAAAAAATTTTCTTTGAAAAAAGTTTTAATTGAAGAGCAAAAGAAGGACTTTGAAGTTGATTTCATTGTTGATTTCTCTACACCAGATTCAGCGATAAATCTTGCTAGAATTGCTTCTAAATTAAAAATCCCTTTTGTTACTGGTACTACTGGTTTCACTAGAAGCCAGATGAGAACTTTAAAGATGTTATCAAAGAAAATCCCAATACTTCAATCATATAATATGAGTGTTGGTATCAATGTGCTTCTTAAAATTTTAATTCAAAATATTGAATATTTTGAATCTACTGATTTGGAAATAACCGAAACTCACCATAAAAAAAAGATTGATAGCCCAAGTGGCACAGCTATATTGATGGCGGATACAATAAGAAAATCCTCAAAAAAGAAAGCTGATATAAATATCAATTCAATTAGAAAAGGGTCTGCTGTAGGGGAACATACTCTGATTTCTTTTGGTGACCAAGAAAACATTTATATAACACATGAGGCTTTAGATAGAAGTATTTTTGCTACAGGGGCTTTGGTTATGGGAAATAAAATAACAAGAAAAAGGAATGGATTCTACACTATATTGGATCTACTAGAATAATTCTTTAAATGTCTTTTTCTATCAAACACAAAGATCCAAATTCAAATGCAAGATCCGGAACAATAACTACAAAATCTGGCCTTATAGATACACCAGTTTTCTTACCGGTATGTACTACAGGTGCTCCAAAAGCATTAAGCATTGATTCTCTTGATTCTTTAGAATTTAATTCAATAATAGTTAACGCTTATCATTTATTCTTAAGACCTGGACATAAAAGCATTAAGGATTTTGGAGGACTCCATTCATTTCTAAATTGGAAAGGGAATATTGTAACTGACAGTGGTGGATTTCAAATATTCAGCTTATCTTCATCTGCAAAAATAGAGGATGAAGGGGTTACTTTTAAATCTTTTATTGATGGTTCAAACCATTTGATTACACCTGAACTCTCTATTGATATTCAGGAGTCTTTGGGATCAGATATTATGATGATATTAGACGACTGTCCCAAATCAGATTCGGAATATGATTTAATGACAAAATCAATTAATAGAACAAGAAATTGGGCATTGAGATGTAAAGAATCCAAAAAAAGTGAAAACCAGTTGTTTGGTATTATTCAAGGTGGGACTTATAAAGATTTGAGGAAGTTGTCCGCAGAGCATATAACTGAAATAGGTTTTGATGGCTATGCAATTGGAGGCCTAGGATTAGGAGAAAAGCAAGACTTGATATATGAAATTACAGATTATACTTGCTCCTTGTTGCCTTACGATAAACCTAGATATTCAATGGGAATAGGGAAACCAGAAGATATAATTAATTGTGTAGAAATGGGTGTTGATATGTTTGATTGTGTGGTACCAACTAGAAATGCAAGAAATGGTACACTGTTCACATCTAGAGGTAAAATAAATATAAAAAATAAAGTTTATTCAATGTCAGATGACCCTATAGATCCAGATTGTGATTGCTATATATGTAAAAATTACTCTATTGGATACATAAGGCATCTCTATTTATCAAAAGAAATTGCAGCATTATCATTAATGTCACTATCTAATCTTTACTTTTACAGCCAATTGATTAATTCTATTAAAAAGTCAATAAAAAATGGAAGTTATTTAAATTTCAAAGAAAACTTTTTTAAGAGGTATAACAATGAAGAAACATAAAAAATTATTATATATATATTTTAGTTGCATGATATTTCTAGTATCTTGTGCACCCCCACCATCAGAAGGGGGCGGTGGAGTTCTGGGAATAGTAGGACCCTTCCTACCTTTTGCATTCATAATTATTCTTTTTTATTTTTTAATTATTCGGCCTCAAGGTAAACAGCAAAAGGAAAGAGAGACAATGCTTAATTCTTTAAAGAAGGGAGACGAGATTCTGACCAATGGGGGTATAATTGGGAAAATAATTGATATTAATGATAGCGACATTTTTACTTTAGAAATTTCAAAGGGAGTTAATATTAAAATTAAGAAAGAATTTATTAATTCAATAAATGAAACAATAAAAAATAAGAGCTAAGATTTATGAGTAGATTAAAGATTTTTAGAATTCTGTCTTTAGTAGTATTTCTGCTATCTTTAGCTTTTATATATCCAACTTTTAATTTTAACAAGCTACCTAATTGGTGGAGATTTGTTTTCCCAGAGAAGAAAATTAACTTGGGATTGGATTTGAGGGGTGGCGTTTTTGTTGTTATGGGTTTGGATGAAGGAAGTTCAGAATCAATTATTTCCTCAAAAGAAGAACAAAGAATCAAAGATTCTATCTTAGACAAGAACATCTTACTTAGAAGTACTATGTCTAATAGAAATGAAATACAAATCAACTTCTATGATAAAAAAAGTGCAAAAAGTGCTTATGATATATTATCAAAGAAGTCCTCTTATTTAATTAATCAATCTGACAACATAGTAAAAATAAAATTATCAGATGAATTTATTGCTGATACAAAAAAGAAATTGTTGCAGCAAGTCAAAGATATTTTGTCTAATCGTATAGATCAGTTTGGGGTAGTCGAATCCTCAGTTCAGCTATCAGGAAGCGATAGAATTGCAATTCAAATACCAGGTGTAGATTCTAAACAAAGAGAAAGAATTTTAGGAATTATTTCAAAAACTGCTATGCTTGAGTTTAAGCCCGTTATTGAACAATCCCCTAGTAGAGAATTTCTTATTTCAAAATATAAATTAAAAGACAATAAAGATAGCTTCAAAATATACGAGATACAGGATTATTTATCTAAAGAAAAAGAATTTATTGTAACTAAGAGTTCCTCACCGCTTCGGGGCTCTACAATTGTTGATGCTTCTGTTGCATACGATGAATTCAATAGGGCTTATGTAGCTTTTAAGTTGAATTCAGAAGGTACAAGAATTTTTTCTCAGCTTACCAAAGAAAATATAGGCAACAAGATTGCTATTGTACTTGATGATAAGGTCAAGTCTTCACCGATAGTCCAGGATCAAATATTTAGCAGAGGGAGTATTACTGGAAATTTTTCTTTTGAACAAGCTAATGATTTAGCAATCATATTAAAATCAGGTTCTCTCCCGATTCCTGTATCTATTATGCAAGAAAAGACAATAGGGCCATCTCTTGGTTCAGATTCAATTAGCAAAGGTAAAACATCTATGATTTTTGCTGCCTTTTTCATATTTATTTTTATACTTCTTTATTATAGGAGACTAGGAGTGGTATGTAACTTAGCTCTAATTTTTAATTTTATTTGTATCTTTGGATTACTTTCAGTCTTTGGTGTTACTCTAACTTTCCCAGGAATAGCTGGACTTGTCTTAACTTTAGGTATGGCTGTTGATGGAAATATTATAATTTATGAGAGAATCAAAGAAGAGCTTTCTAAAGGAAAAGAGAAAGCAGCTAGTATAGAAGCTGGTTTTGAAAAATCTCTATCAACGATACTTGATGCCAATTTTACAACTCTTATTGCATCTATTTGCATGTTTCTTCTTGGGGATGGACCAATTAAAGGATTTGCGGTGACGCTTTCTATAGGAATTTTCTCCACAATATTCTCTAATATAGTATTTACTAGAGTCTTAACTAAGTCTCTAATTAATCCAGAATCTTTATCAGGTGGTAAAAATGAAGTTTAGTTTCTTTCGTTCTATGAAAATAACTTTTTTTGTTTCTATGGTGTTAATCATTCTAAGTCTTTACCACATCAACAGAGAAGGATTAGATTATGGTATAGAATTTATGGGTGGGACCGAAGTTGTTATAAAATTTGAAGATAATGTGGAAATTGATCAAATAAGGAAAAGTTTTACTGAATCAGGATTTTCAAATATTTCAATTCAAGAATACGGAAAAGATAAGGAATTTTTAATTAGGCTTCCAGTAAATGATGAGAAAGAAATCTCAAAACCTAATCAATACAAGGATTCACTAAAAGAGGTTGTTGATAATAATTTTTCTTCTAATTCATATTCTATAAGTAGAATAGATTTTATTGGGCCTAAAGTTGGAAAAGAGTTGATACAAAATGGTATTTATTCCATAATTTTTGGTTCGCTTGCAATTCTAATTTACGTATTCATTAGATTTAGCTTTAGTTTTGCTATAGCTGCTGTAATAGCATTGTTTCATGACTTTATAATTACTACTACTCTGATTACATATTTAAATGTAGAGATTACTCTTGCTACTATTGCAGCGTTATTAACTGTTATTGGTTACTCAGTAAATGATACTATAGTGATTTTTGATAGAGTAAGAGAAAATATGAAAATAACTAAGTTACCTTTAAGTGAGATAATTGATACAAGTATTTTTCAAACATTATCTCGTACAGTTCTAACTGTATTAACTGTTCTTATAGTTCTTGTACCACTCTATTTCTTTGGAGGTGTTGAAATTGAAGATTTTGCACTTATTATGATTATTGGTGTAACAATTGGTACGTATTCTTCAATTCTTTTTGCACCATATATTATGTATTACTTGTATCGAGGTAAAATAGAAAAGAATGTCTGATAATCAGATAAAAAAGCTTGTCAAAGATTTAACTAAAGTTTCTACTGAAAATGAACTTTTGAACATAAAATCAAAGTATCTTGGAAAGAAAGGGGAAATAACTCTTTTGACTAATTCTTTAAAGGATTTATCTATTGAAGACAAGAAAATTCAAGGTCAAAAAATTAATAGTTTAAAAAAAGAGATTGAATCACTTATAGACGAAAAATTTAGACAAATAAAAATTGATGATATCAATAATAAATTAAAGGACGAAAAAATTGATGTCACTTTACCTTCTAGAGGTATAGACCTTGGTAGCATTCATCCAATATCTCAGGTTCTTTCAGATGTTATAGGCATTTTTACAGATTTTGGTTTTGAAGTTACAGAGGGACCCGAGATTGAAACAGACTATTATAATTTTGAATCTTTAAACATTCCAAAGAATCATCCTGCAAGAGATATGCAAGATACTTTTTATCTTGATAAAGACAAACTGCTTCGTACTCATACATCACCTATGCAAATAAGAGTGATGGAAAAGAATAATCCACCAATTAAAATCATATCTCCTGGGAAAGTTTATAGATGTGATAGCGATGTGACTCATACACCTATGTTTCATCAAGTTGAAGGATTATTGGTTGACAAAGAAGTAACATTTGCAGAGCTAAAAGGAATATTGATTGAATTTTGTTCAAGATTTTTTGGAAAAGAAATTAAGATTAGGTTTAGACCCAGTTATTTTCCATTTACAGAGCCAAGCGCTGAATTAGATATTGAATGGACAGATAAATCCGGAAATAAAACTTGGATGGAGGTTCTAGGTTGTGGGATGGTAAATCCCAAAGTCTTTAATTATGTAGGATATGATCCGAATGAATTTTCCGGCATTGCTTTTGGTGTTGGGATAGAAAGGCTAGCTATGATTAAGCATGGAATTACAGATATTAGATATTTTTACCAAAACGATTTACAGTTTCTTGGTCAGTTTTGAAACTAGGAGGTTTTTATGAGCATAAGACCAGATCATTGGATTAAAAAGATGGCACTAGAGAATGGAATGATAGAGCCATTTGTAGACAAACAAACAACTCAAGGTGCAATTTCTTATGGGGTTTCATCATATGGATATGACATTAGGGTTAGTGATGAATTTAAAGTTTTTACGGACGTTTTTAATACAGTTGTTGATCCGAAGAATTTTGATGAGAAGTCATTTGTAACCATAGTCGATAAAGAATGCATTATTCCTCCAAATTCTTTTGCACTAGCTAGAACAGTGGAGTATTTTAGAATTCCTAGAAGTACAGTCACGGTATGTGTAGGTAAGTCTACGTATGCAAGATGTGGTATAATAGTTAATGTGACTCCGTTTGAGCCGGAATGGGAAGGCTATGTTACTCTTGAAATTTCTAACACAACTCCTCTTCCTGCTAAGATTTATGCTAATGAAGGAATAGCTCAAGTTCTATTTTTTGAGAGTGACGAGGAATGTGAAACATCATATGCAGACAAGAAGGGCAAGTATCAAAGTCAAACAGGAATTACTTTGCCAAGAATGAAAGATTAGACTTTTATTAAACTAGTCTCATGTTAGAATTCAGTTAAATAGTATGTCAGTGGCAAGAAAAACCTCTCCTAATAGTCAGTATAGCGCTAAATCAATTCAAGCTTTAGAAGGACTTGAAGCAGTAAGAAAGCGTCCGGGTATGTACATAGGCGATGTAACCAAACGAGGTTTTCATCATCTTGTTGTTGAAGTTCTAGATAATTGTGTAGATGAAGCATTAGCAGGATATTGTGACTTAATATCATTAACAATCAATAAAGACGAAAGCATTACTCTTAAAGATAATGGAAGGGGAATCCCTGTTGATAAACATCCAGAAAAAAAGAAACCCGCAGTTGAAGTCATACTTACAACTTTACATGCAGGTGGAAAGTTTGACTCCAAAACTTATGCAGTATCTGGCGGGCTACATGGAGTAGGGGTTACTGTTGTAAATTTTCTTTCAGAATTTCTTGAAGTAGAAATTTCAAGAGATGGGAAGGTATGGAAACAAGGTTACAAATCAGGAAAAGTAGCTACAAAACTTACTTCTTCAGGAAAAACAAAAAAAACAGGTACAAAGATAACCTTCAAACCAGATGTAAAAATTTTTCAACCTGTTATTAATACAAAAGGAAGATATGATTTTGAACCAAAATTCGACTTCCAATATCTTTGTAATAGAACTAGAGAGCTAGCTTTTTTAAATGCAGGCTTAAAAATTGTCTTGAACGACGATAGAACTTCTCAAACAGAAACTTACCATTACAAAGGTGGAATTAATTCTTTTGTTGAACATTTAAATGTCGGTAAAAAAACTATAAACTCTAAACCTATTTTTATTTCTGGATCTCGTGATAAAAACCTAGTTGAGATATCGATACAGTACAATGAAGGATATTCGGAAACTATATATTCATATGTAAATAATATTAATACAATAGAAGGCGGAACCCATCTAAGTGGTTTTAGAAGTGCTTTAACTAGGTCAATTAACAAATATGCTAAAGATCACAATATTATTAAGAATGGAACTGTTCAAATTATGGGAGATGATACAAGAGAAGGTTTAACAGCAGTTGTATCTATAAAAGTCCCCGAGCCAAAATTCGAAGGTCAGACAAAAACAAAATTAGGAAATTCAGAAACATCGGGCATTGTTGAATCTTTAGTAAATGATTCTTTGAACGATTATTTTGAAAAAAATCCTTCACAAGCAAAAAAAATTATCAATAAAACTATAGACGCAGCCAAAGCAAGAGAGGCTGCACGAAAAGCAAGAGACTTGACGAGAAGAAAAGGTGCACTAGATTTAGGCTCTCTTCCAGGGAAGCTTGCTGATTGCCAAGAAAAAGATCCTGATAAGTCTGAACTATTTATTGTTGAAGGTGAATCAGCAGGAGGTTCTGCCAAACAAGGACGTGATAGAAAAACACAAGCCGTTCTTCCTTTAAAAGGTAAAGTGATTAATGTTCAAAAAGCTCGCTTAGATAAAGTCTTAGGCAATGATGAAATTGGAACCTTAATTACAGCTTTAGGTATTGGTGCTCCTAATGATAAAAATTCAGAAGAAGATTCTTTGGATTTATCTAAATTAAGATATGGAAAAATTATATTGATGACCGATGCAGATGTTGATGGCTCTCATATAAGGACTTTATTGCTTACTTTCTTTTATAATCATTACAAAGATGTAATACGCAAAAAGAAATTGTATATTGCTCAACCACCTTTATTTAAAGTTAAAAAAGGAAGCAAAGAAACTTATGTCCAAGACGAATTAGATTTAGACAATCTTATTCTAGAAAATTCAATAAATGAATTAATTTCGGAAGACAGTTTTAAAAAGAACAAAATCTCTCCTCTAGATTTATTGAAAAATATTGGACATTACAGACGTTATCAAACAATAGTTTCAGCCATCGAGAAACAAGGACTAGACCCCAAAGTTCTTAATATTGTTGCTACTATATCGTCAAATCTAACAAAAATTGATTCATCTAAAATTAAAACCCCGCTTAAGAAAGCTTTTGCAGAATATGAAAAAAAGAACCCTTTTTATCAGTTTGCTATTGAAGAATCCAAAAAGGGGACTAAATCTTTAATTGTCTCTATGAAATCAAGAGGTAGGGAATCACTAACTGAATTAAATGATGAATTTCTGCAATCACAAGTTTTTACTAAATGTATTAAAGAATATACAAATAGTAATAATAAAATAAAATTCCCTTTTAGTTTTAAAACAAAATCTGGAGAGTCCTACAAGATTCAAAGTTTAGATTCAATGTTGGAGACCTTAATGGAAATTGGAAAGAAAGGTTATTCAATTCAAAGATATAAAGGTTTGGGAGAGATGAATCCAGAGCAACTTTGGGAAACTACTTTGGATCCTACATTAAGAACTCTTAAGTGTGTAAACATGGCTGACTTAGAGGAGATTGAAAAAGATAATGATGAAAAGCAGTTATTCGAGGATTTAATGGGAGACCAGGTTGAGCCAAGAAAGAAAATTATAGAAACTAATGCTTTAAACGTAACGAATCTCGATATTTAATTATTTTTCAACTGTTTTTTTTATATCATTAATTTCTTCATTTACTGATCGATTTAAGTCTTCTTTTATATTAATTACATCTCTATAAAATTTACTGCATTTTTTAGCAATTTTTGGAACTTCGTCAGGTCCGAAAAGCAATATAAAGACAATAAGAACAAAAAGTATCTCAGTAAAACCTAATCCAAACATAATTTTATTATAAATTAAAAAAAACTATTTTATAGGTTTTCTAACAAACAATGCTATAGATGCGCCAATTAAGCATACAGTCATGGAAAAATATAATCCATACAAATATGTATCAAATTGGTCTACAAGAAAGCCTGCCAAAGGAGGGCCAATTATGGCAGAAATCGAAAAACTTGTTCCAAATACACCAAAGATTTGCCCGGCATTGGCTGTTCCAAAAAAATCCTTGAGCTTACTTGGAAAGATAGGAATCCAGCCACCATAACAGAAACCAAATATGATTCCGAATATGATGTACGATAGAATATCATTGGCATTGATTATTATTAAAATTGATAGACCCTGTCCGAGAAAAACCAAAAAAAGAATCTTGACCCTATGTGTAAATTCAGCTAAGTATCCTGTTACCAATCTACCGCATAAACTACCAACAGCAATTGCTGCTGGCGCTGCTGAAGCAGCTAGTAGACCAAGATTTTTGCTTAGAGCATAATCAAATTGTAGTGTTATGACGATTAAAAAAGCCAACATCCCAAAAATCATTAACAAATAAAGAATAAAAAAGGGAACCGTTTTTACTGCCTCAATTGTTGACCAAGCATTTGATTCGTGTTTTTTTTGTGCAGGGAAGGGCCCACCGTATGGTTCTAAACCTAATTCCTCAGGGCTTTCTTTCATTAGAAATGCTGCGAATGAAAAAATGAATGCAATTATTGCCAAACATATTAGGGTTGATTCTAAAGAGGCATTATCGAGTATGAATGCGGATAAAGGACTAATGGTTAATCCACTAATTGGCACTCCGGCTGTAATAATTCCGACAACAAAGTCTCTCCTTTTGTTGAACCATCTTTGTGCTATAGCTACTGCCGGAATGTAAAAAGCTCCATCACCAATTCCAGGCAATATGCCATAATTGATAAATAGAGCAATTTTAGTTTCGGAATATGCTGTTAGGAAAAGGCCTAAGGCGCATATGATGCCACCTAAAAAGATAATTTTTTCAGGTTTATGTCTGTCGATTAATCTTCCAAAAACTACCATTGAAAAAGCAAACACGAGACATCGAACCGCGAAGATTGAATTAACTAATGCTTTCGTCAAATCAAATTTTTCTTGTATCGATGGTAAAAGCACTCCAAAAGAATAGAGAAGTAGCCCATCAAGGTAGACCAACATAACCCCAGCAACAACTATAATCCAACCGTAAAAAAATTTCTTATTGCTCATTTTTATTAACTCATAAGTGGATTATATAGATTTCAAAAATTAACTTAATGAAGAAGACATCTCTTCTATTAGTACGTCTATAAACTCTGAATCCAAATCCACTAATTTTTCATCACCTGTAGACATGTTCTTAATTCTTACCGTAGAATTCTTATGTTCTTCTTCACCAATTATAGCAACATATCGAGAGGAAAGCTTGTTAGCAGATTTCATTTGTTTTACAAAGCTTTTATTGTCATATTCTATCTCAACTTTAAAACCATTTCTTCGTAGTTCATTAGCAATTTTAAATGAATACTCTAGAAAATCTGAATTTTGATATGCTATATAAAAATCTATTTCATTGGAGTCGGTATTAGAATCAATTTCTTTGAGTCTTTCCTGTATTAGTAGGAGCATTCTCTCAATTCCGGCTGCAAAACCAATAGCTTTTGTAGGTGGACCACCCAAGTTTTCTACCAGCGCATCATATCTTCCGCCTGCAAGTATAGCATCTTGAGATCCAAGACTAGATGAAGTAGCTTCAAATACAAAATCATTATAGTAGTCTATCCCTCGTATTAATTGATTATTTTCTTTGTAAGGGAAGCCTAAATCATCCAAAATTCTTTTTAATTCTTTAAATCTTTTTAAAGAATAGGCAGAAATATAATCAGATGTATTAGGTATGTTATCGAAATTGTATTTATGAATTGCCTTATCAAGAAATCTTAAAGGATTTTTTTCTAGGATTTCAAAATCACTTTTTTCAATTGACTGCTTATGTTTTGTTCCAAATTCTTTTACTGCGGAAGATATTTTTTTTAAGGAAGAGGAATCACCTATTGAATTAATTTGAAATACATAATCTTCAATTTCTACTTTTTCCAATAAATCTTTTGCTAAATGTAAAATTTCAACTTCATGGTAAATCTCATTTGAGCCAAGAAGTTCAACTCCTACTTGATGAAACAATCTATAGCGGCCCTTTTGGGATCTTTCATATCTATACATAGGACCTAAATAAAAAAGTTTGTTTATTTTTTTTAATTTATATAAAGAATTTTCAATATAACTTCTAACTATTGGGGCTGTACCTTCAGGTCTTAAGCAATAAGAAACATCCTCTTTCTCTTGATTTCTTAGAGAAAATTCATACATTTCTTTAGAAACTATATCTGTATCTGATCCTATACCTGTTTTAAATGTTGAAGTATGCTCCAATACAGGAGTAATAATTTCGGAAAAGTTATAGATATCCATAGTATCTTTAAGATTTTTGACTATATAGTTCCAATAAGAAGAAGTCTCTGTAGGATTCTTTCCAAATGGTGTTATGTCTCTAAAGCCTTTTACGATTTTCATATTCGTCTAATATCAAATCTTAATTAAATATTGTTTATTAATCAATTAATCAATAATATATAAATAGTGAAAATATATTATATAGGTAGTCCAGAGGTGTTTACCGAGGGCGCTAGCGCAATACATGTAGCTAGAATGTGTGAAGCTTTTTCAAAAATAGGCGAAGAAGTCACGTTAATGCTTCCAATTTCTTCTGATCGAATAGATAAATTTTTTTCTTATTATGGAATAAAGAAAAATTTTAAAATTTATCCTTCTATGGGATTTTTAAAAGGACCAAAGAGACATTTCTTTCATGGAGTATCTTCGTTCTTTAAAGTTCTAACTTTGGGTGATTACGATTGTATTGTTACAAGAAATGTTACTTTTGCTTTTCTTGCCTCTTACTTGAAGAATAATATTATTGTAGACATACATCACCCGCCGGTAAATCTATTTTCTAGAATCGCAATTAAAAGATTTGTTGAGTCTAAAAATATATTAAAAATAATTTGTAATTCTGAGGGAACAAGAAATGCGATAGACAAGGAAAGCAATAAAAAATTTCAGGTTCTTAACAATGGAGTAAACATCCAAGACTTTAAACCAAATGAGGAATATATTAAATTTAAGAATCAATTAAATATACCTATAGATGTAAAAGTCATTTCATATGTAGGGAACACCTATAAGGGTAGAGGAATTGAGAAAATTATTCGACTAGCAAAAGATTACAAAAATATTTACTTCTTAGTAATTGGTGGAGAAAAAGAAGATAATTTGAAATACAAAAGATTAATTACAGAACAAAGAAATATATTTTTTACTAATCATGTTCCTCATGTTGAAATCCCAAATTACCTTATGATTTCAGACATACTCTTAATTCCTTATGATTCTGATTTTACGATAAAAGGAGATCAGGTAGCTTCTAGTTTTTCTTCCCCAATTAAATTGTTTGAATATTTATCTGCAAAGAAACCAATTATTGCTTCTGACTTACCATCCTTTGTTAATATATTAAAAAATAACAAGAATGCTTTATTAGTAAATCCAGATTCTTATAAAGAGATTAAAGATTCTGTACAGATTTTATTGGACAACCCAGAAAAAAGAGAACAGCTGTCAAACGAAGCTTTTGAATTATCAAAAGATTTTAGCTGGGAAAATAGAGCTAAAAAAATTCTTTCAGGGTTAAAGTGATTTTTATGAGAATTATTTTTGCAATTCTAATATTGATATTTTCTACAATTCCTATATTTTCAGAAGAGAATAAAGAAGTTGACAATAGAACCTTTCTAGAAGATTCATTGAATATACATTACTTTATGTGGGCTGGAAGAATTCTTTATGTAAGAAACAAAGATAGTAAAATTTTTGATACTAGTGCAAAGAAATGGGGGAAAAATATAATCAATCCCGAATGGAATGATGGAGATGGTTTTCTTACAAATTATGTTTATCATCCTTATTTTGGCGCTTTATATTATCAAGTTTACAAAGACTTAGGTTATAGCGACAACCAAGCTTACTTAGGAACAATTCTTCAAAGCTCTTTGTGGGAATTTGCTATAGAAGGCACTGTAGAAAAGCCATCAACAATAGATTTATTAATTACTCCCGGTCTTGGGATTCCTTTGGGTATATATTTTGAAAAAGTTAATAAAAAGCTCGAAGAGTCTCCTAGTAAATTTAATAAGACTTTGTCCTATATCATAAATCCCGCGAAGATTTTTCTTAGAGAAGGAGATATTGGTTTCTTTAATCCATTGACTGGATCTTTTATGATATATAAACCTTTTAAGTATTCCGATAAAGATTATTCCAATACTGAATATAGCTTACTTGCTAATAATGGATCCTACAGTAATTTGTTTAGATTCAGAACTTATTTCTTTGATGTAAAACAATATAGAGGAGGAGGTTCGGATATTTTTTATTTTGTTGATGCTGAATTTTCAAATACTGCCAAAGATTTTAGTTTTTTCCTATCGTTTCCATGGGCAGGCGCATATGACGGTAATGACAAAAATTATGAGGTCGTGGACAATGGTTTCGAAATAGGAAATATGAAATCAGGAATTAAAAAAATGATATATTCAAATAATATTTTAACGTTTTCTGGTATTTTGAGTGTTAATTTCCCAACTTCTACAATATGGGATGATTCTAAAAATAGACTGGAAAAATTGTACTCTAATACATTTTTTTTAAAGGACATTCTTCATGATGCGACAGTTGTTACTACTGGTGGAGAGATTGCATCCAAGTATCTCAGCGTTGGCATGTCTTCGGAAAACTTTTTTAATTCAGATAATTATAGCGGAGAAAGAGAAGAAAATTTTCTTGTTTATGATGCCAAAATAAGTCTCTTTAAATCACAAAATTCTGCTTATTTGCTATCTTATAATTTTAAAATGATTGATCAAATTACAGAGAAAAACACACCTATAGATACAATGTCCTCATTGAATTTTAGGATACAGAATAAGGTTAGTTTTGGACTAGGGATACTTTTGCCAAATTCGGGAAATATTAAAAAATATGTACATAACGGCATAGTGGCTGACTTGGCTTTTCCATTTGAATAAGAATCTATTGATTTATTTAGATGCTAAAGTAGTTTCTAGCTCATCAATTGGCATTGCTGCTAAAGTTATAAATTGAATCGTTCCTCTAGAACCTAGCTCAATTGATATTTTTGAAATTGTTTCATTGTTTGGAGCCTCTAAAATATTGATAAAATCATATTCACCGAGAACCGCATACTGTTCTAGGACTTTTGCTCCCATTTTTTCTATTTCATTATTAACTTCTTTTATTCTTTCCGGACGCATTTTTACTGTTTTTCTTCCTTCGTCCGTTAGATTACTTAACATTATATACTTAGGCATTAAATATGATCCTTAAGAGCTTCTTCTATTTGGGGTTTAGGTAAAGATCCAACTATCTGATCTTTGAGCTCACCTTTAACAAAAATAAGCATGGTTGGTATACTTTGTATACCAAAACTCGCAGCTGTTTGTTGATTTTCATCAACATTAACTTTAACTATTTTAATTTTGCCTATGTTCTCTTCGGATATCTCTTCAAGAGTTGGTGCGAGCATTTTGCATGGACCACACCAAGGTGCCCAGAAGTCTACTAAGACTGGTAAGTCTGACTCCAGAACTTCCTTTTTAAAATCGCTATCATTAGTTTCTATAATATTGCTCATAACAGTCTCCGTTAAGTATTATAATAAAAAAATATAATTATTAAAGTTTCTCACAATAAGTTAAAATTAATATTATCTTTATCTAAGAAGGAAGTTCATTTATGTCAAAGAAACAATTTAGAGTAGAATCTGATTCAATGGGAAAGATGAAAGTTCCGAAGAAGGCACTTTATGCAGCTCAAACAGCAAGAGCGATAGATAATTTCCCTATAAGTGATTTAAGATTCAAAAGGCCTTTTATAGAGGCACTTGGTGTGATTAAATTTTCAGCTGCTAAATCTAATAAGGATCTAAAGTTGATATCACCATCCATTGCTAATGCAATAATGAGAGCGGCAAACGATGTTATAAAAGGTAAATATGATTCAGAATTTGTTGTTGATATATTTCAAACTGGTTCTGGAACATCAACGAATATGAATGCGAATGAAGTAATAGCAACAGTTGCCAACAAATACTACAAGGGAAAAGAAAAAATCCACCCAAATGATCATGTAAATTTGTGTCAATCTAGCAATGATGTAATACCAACAGCGATGCATATATCCTCGTTGAAGTTAATTTCAGATCAGCTAATACCAAATCTGAAGATTCTTGAAAAGCAATTAAACAAGAAATCTAATCAATTTAAATCCGTTTTTAAAATAGGAAGAACTCATTTGCAGGATGCTACCCCTATTACATTAGGCCAAGAATTTTCAGGATATGCAGCAATGATAAAAAAATCTATTAAGTTTATAATTCAATCATCAGAGAGCCTCAGAGAGCTTGCTCAGGGTGGAACAGCTGTCGGTACAGGAATAAATTCACACCCAAAATTTGCCCAAAGAATCTCCAAAGAGATATCAAAAAAAATAGGTATTAAATTTATAGAAGCTCCAAATCATTTTGAATCTCAAGCATCTAAAGATGCATTAGTACTTACTAGTTCTTCTCTAAAAACTTTAGCAACCTCTTTGATGAAAATAGGGAATGATATTAGATGGCTTGGTAGTGGTCCAAGATGTGGTTTTGGGGAGATTAGTCTTCCAGCGATTCAGCCTGGATCCTCAATAATGCCCGGAAAAGTAAACCCAGTTCTAGCAGAATCATTAACTCAAGTTTGTGCTCAAGTAATTGGTAATGATGTAACTGTTTCTATAGCAGGACAATCAGGCAACTTTGAGCTCAATGTAATGATGCCAGTTATGGCCCATAATATTTTAGAATCAATAGAGCTTTTATCAACATCATCAAAGGTTTTTGCTAAAGACTGTGTAGCGGGAATCACGGCGGACTCAAAGAAGTGTGAAAGCTATATAGAAGAAAGCTTGGCCATGTGTACTAGCTTGGCTCCAGTAATTGGATATGATAAAGCTGCAGCTGTTGCAAAAAAAGCTTTTGCAGAAGGAAAGACTGTTAGAGAGATAGTTTATGAAGAAAATATATTAGAGAAAAGAAAGGCTGATGATATCTTAAACCCAAAAAAGATGGTGAAGCCTAGTTTGTAATGAAAAAGAAGCTAAAAACTAAAATATCAAATATAGAAGATATCTCAGTCAGTGTTGAATATTTTAAGGATAAATATTTCCCGGATATTCTCAAAGAGAAAGAACTTCTTAATAACATAGTTAATCAGATTAGATTAGAGCCTAGAATTCTATATGACGAAAATTATGTTAAAGGTTGGAAAGATGACTTAACAATCGAAAGAGAGTCTAAAGTTAAGATTGTTGTAAATCTACTTCATTCTACACTTAATGAATTGGAAGATTCAAAGACAGACACAAAATCGAAAAAGAATTTTGAAAGGTGGCTAGATGCTAAAAACTGGTTAAAAGAAATATTTAATGCTGCCTCCTCAGGATCTGTATCAAAGTTAGTTTACTATGGTCTTAAAGCCGAAGGTTTCCCTTCAGATTCGAAACTTCTGATAGAATTTAATTCACTGAAAAACAAATTAGAGAAATTCTTAATAAAATATTATCCAGTTTATATCGAACCTAAGAAGGGAAAGAAAAATGGAGAATTATTTTTATCAAACCAAATTAATTCAATCATGATAGATGAAGCTTTAGGCAGGTTTGTGACTACCTATACAAAAACATCTATTCCTTATACAGGAGTAGTTGCAGCAAAAGAGTGGGAAGAGATTGATTCCGTTGATAAAATCGTTCTTCATATTCTTGCTAACAAATATAAAACGACTTACCAGTCTATATCAGTAAGAATGAAACTGATATAAATTTTATACTTAAACTTTTGTGTTAGAATCTAAGCTATGAAAACGAAAAAGAAAAGTGATGCTTGGATTGATGCAGAAATATTAAGCGATAAATTCTTTGTTGAGATAAAAAAGTTTGTAGAGCAGGTCCACGAAGGGAAAACAGGAATTTTATCTTGGTTGTTCTTTTGTAAATATTTTAGAGATTTTCAGACAACAAGAAAACCCTTGCACTTAGCATTAGCAATCAGAGAGCATCCTTGCGTACTTGATCATCCAACTGTTAGATTACAAGTTATTGCTTGGGCATTACAATCTAAGTATCCAAACAAAGAAGACAAAGTTAGTTTGAAAGAATTTGCTCAAGGTCTAGGAGATGATGATCTTAATAAAAAAAGAAATAATTCATTGCCATTCAATAAAGAGCACATAGTTGGAACTTTTAAGTATATTCACAAAATGTTATCTGACATGCGTAAAGAGTTAAAACCAAAATCAATTGAAGAAAGAAACTTCGCATTAAGAACTTTGTTTAATCCTGGAAAAGCGAGAATAATACCTATGGAAAGCAAAATTGACGAATGGTCCAAGATTAAGAATACCAAAGAATTGTCATTAATTATAACTCAATACTTTTTAAGTTATAAATGGAGCTTGGAGTATAAAAATGATTTTGTTAAAAATGAAGACCAACGCCTCGTTCCACCAAAATTAATACCAATGAAAAAGATTGAAAAATTAATTAGTTGATTTGGTAATATCTTTTTGATTTGCAAATTCTATTTTTGACCATCTGTTTATTAGAAATTCAATTAAATTAAGTGCTTCTGAATACTGTTGTTTGCCCAATGTGTACTTAAAATCCGTTATTATTTTTACTGAATCTTCTTTATCTAAAGTATTAGGAGGGAAAGATATCAGCAAGTCACCATAATTCAATATAACCTTACTTTTTTTTGAGAAATGCTTAAACCAATTTTGTATATGTGCCATATCATCAATTATTGCACTAATAAAGTTATATAGATTCTCATTTTCATTAGCTACTTTTTCTTTTAGGGGTATAAAATCATCAATCATTTTTGTTGCTGAATTAATATTGCTAGTATAGTGGATTGCGCCAAAACCCCAATGAGTTTTGAAGACTTTTTTCTGATTTTCTGCAAAAAGAAAGAACCAATGAAGTGGAATAACGTTATTAACAAGGAAAGAGTAGGGGCTGTCTCCTTTTTTGATTCCATTTGGGCATACATAATAGTCTTCGTTATCTTTTATAAATAAACATTCTTTTAAATCTTTTTTTTCTACTGATAAAAAGTCAGAAAGAGTGTCTTGGAATACTGAATATTCATTGCCAAACCAGACTCCATATGGAGATGTTGGTCCACCCCAGTAATCTTCATAAAAATCTATATACTCCTTCCAATAATCTTTATCTTCTATGTCTTTGAGGTTCTCATAAATCTGGAGATAGCAAGAGGGCATGTATTGATTTTCCTATATTTGTAATTATAATTCAAATTACTTATATGAGAATAAAGTTTGCCTTTTTTTTAGCATTTACCCTTTTATTTCCTAATCTATGTATTAGTGCCGAACCAGTCTTTTATGAAACTGTCCCTTTGATTGGCAAGATAATAATGCTAGTTATTGCTTTTTCTGTACCAGGTATCTTAATCTTTTCTCATATAGGATTATTTGAGTTTCTAGAAACTGACAAGTTTCCGGAGCCCCCATCTATTTCGAGGGAACAGAAAGAGTTACTTGCAGGGACAGTAGTTGGACTAGTTTTCGGAATACTTTTGACAGCAGTTTTCATAATCCTATCTTAATATAAATATCTATAATTATTATAATTTTTTTGATTTTTCCTTATTTTATGTGTTATAGTGACCTAAAATGTCAGTCAAAATAGATCAAATTATTAGGTCTGATAGGAAAAATTTAGAAGTACAAATTTCCGTAGAAGGCTACATTATTGTCAGAGCTCCTATAGAAGAGACAATGGAATCCATTCAAGATTTTTTAGATTCAAAAAAGTTTTATCTTTTAAGAACTCAACAAATAGCAAAAGTTAGATATTTAAATGATTTACATAAAAAGTACGAAGAAGGTGAAAAATTTCTATTTCTAGGAAAAGAAAGACCATTAAGGATAGTAAGCGAACAATCTATACCGCTACATTATTCTGAGGGAATATTTTATCTATCTAGTTCTTATCTTAAATTTGCAAATAAGATTTTTATTGATTGGTACAAAGAAAAGGCAAAAGAACATATTGCTGAAATAACTGATCAATATTCTAAGCTCTATAATATTGGATATGAAAAAATTATAATTTCTAATGCTTTTTCACAGTGGGGTTCCTGCACAGGAAATGGAATTTTGAATTTTAGCTGGAGATCAATATTGGTCCCAATTGACGTCTTAACTTATCTGGTTGTTCATGAGCTAGCGCATGTGATGATGCGTGATCATTCAGATGATTATTGGAGTAAGGTAGAACAGATGATGCCAGACTATATTAAATATGAAAATTGGCTAGATAAGAATTCTCATATTTGTGCTATGTTTAAGAATGAAACTGGCACTTTTGCTAAATCTAAGTCATCAAAAGAGAATACTAAGGAAGACAAAAGTATCCAGCTTGAATTTAATTTATAGCCAATGTATAAGAAGTTTAAAAAACAAATCAACAGAGCAATAATATTTATACTCTCATTACCTTTTGCTATACCGATACTCTCACCAATTCTTATTCTTTATGCGTTGTACCTAAGTACTTCTCCAGAGGGTAGAGAAAAATTGCGTAAATATTATTCTTTCACTCTAGAAATATTAAAAAACCTAAAAACGTCAGAAGGACGGAGCAGAATTTGGAAAATGTGCAAAGATTACTGGCAAGGAAAGAACTAGCTCGAACCCACCAAGTTTGGTAATTGATATAAGGAATATGCCATTATTATGAAAATTATTAAAAAAAGGACCAGAAAAAGTATTTTCTCTGTTTTTTTATTCATATAAGTAGTATAGACACAAAATTAAATTTTCATAATATTGCAATTCAAACAAAACCCAGTAATATAAACAAATGGCTCAAGGTATAGATTGGAAGCAAAAAAAGTATTCTACAATCCAGGACACTATTTTTCCTAAAGGATTGTTAGAAAAAACTTTGTTTCGTCCTCAGATTAAGGGTAATGTTCAGCAAATAAGCGACAAAGGCGAAGGTTATCATACAAACAATCCCTTTAAGCTAGTTGCCTATGATTGCCTTGAAGAATATCTTAGAGATAGGAACCCTGATAAATTAATCGAAGCCATTATGCATGATTACACTATTTTACAAGGAAGAATTATAGAAGATTTAGAAAACTGGGATCCAAAATCAATTGTTGGGGATGAAATAATTGATATAACCATTTTACAAATGGCCCACGTTGGAACACCTAACGAAGATTTACAAGTTGTATCACCACCTACTGTTGTTTGGTCGACAATCAATAACTGGAGAAGCTATCTAACTTTTCATAGGGCTTCTTTTTATGCGTCAGAAACTCAGGAAATGCTTGAGAAATATTTCCTTCGTATAGGCGGAGCTTTGATTCCTTCAATTATTCCAGTGGCTGACGGTGTTTTCACAGAAGAAGAAAGACAAATCCGAGAACTTAAAAGCGCCTAATTCTAGTGACAACTTACACCAGTTGTTTTTAATTTCCAATAGTTATATGGCAAAGGAACGATAAAGCCTGCTATTAATACTAAAGGAAGAGTCTCAAGATTAATTATTGCTGCACCATTTAATACAAAATCAGTATAATTCATGGCAATTTCCATAGCAATCATACTGATTATGCTCATTCCAAAAGCTGTTTTTATAGCAAATTTAAGATTCATTGATTTTAATAGAACTATTGTTTCTATAGTAAAACTTGTAATTAATCCATTAATCATTGCTAATAACATTATCTCTAAATCATTTATTTCATAATGATTATTCTGAAAAAACCATATAGTGCCCAAATCTCCTATTGAGCAACCAAACAAACACCATAAAGTATTAATCGAAGATCTTTTCCAGGTATGAATGCAAGTCCACATTGTATTATCGCCTTATTAAATAAATTATAACTATTATCATTATCACTAAGGTAATAGAAAAATATAAAAGAATTGTTTCTTGAATCATTTCACATCTTATAATACATTATTAATGTTATGACACAATCCTGTGGTCCTGGTTCTCAGGCATCAGTTATCGGAAGAACTATGATTAGCGAGAAAGATGCTGAATCATATATGAAGAAATATAAGCTCTATGATAAAAAAGAATATTTCCCCAAGGAAATTAGAACAATGGAGATAAGCGAATGGGAAGCTTTCGCAAGAAAAAACCCATATCTTGCAAAATATTACAATAAAAAAATGCCAGGATATTTTTTTATAGCTCTAGAAACTTGGAATTCCGAATTAGATTTTGACACTTGTAACCCTTTTGTAGAGACTATCTTTGCTGACACTGTTAAGCATTGGAGAAATTTAACTTTAGATGACAACAAAGAAGTTTCAGAAGAAGCTAAAATCTTATTGGAAAATGTTGGTTTGGCGCTAGGCTCATTGCCTGGTTAAGGTTATTATGGGAATAGTTAGATTTGTTTTAGGAAAAATAATCTTATTTTTAGATTTTCTTACTTCACCCAAGCCTATAGCTATGACACAAGATAAGATTGATATGATTGCTAATTATTCATCAAATCTGACACTTTATGAGTTTAGAGCATGCCCTTTTTGTGTAATGGTGCGAAGATTTATGAAAAAAAACAATATTACAATTAATACTAAAGATGCAAAAAGAAATAAAGATTATGCTGATGAACTTATCTCTGGTGGAGGAAAATTGCAAGTACCATGTCTTAAAATTGAAGAGTCTCCAAACAATGTTAAATGGATGTATGAGTCAAAAGATATTATCAAATTTTTATCAAAGGAATTGGACTTATAGTTTTGAATAAGGAACTAAAAGCTAAGCTTACCGATATTCAATACCATGTTACTCAAGAGTGTGGAACCGAACCACCTTTTACTGGTGAATATCATGAAAATAAAGAAAAAGGAGTCTATAAATGTGTTTGTTGCAATATAGATCTTTTTGATTCATCAAAAAAATTTGATTCAGGTACAGGTTGGCCAAGTTTTTTTGATTCGATTAATAATGATAATATTCTATTCCAAGAAGATACTTCCCATGCCATGGTTAGGATAGAGGTTAGCTGTAAGAAATGCGGTGCTCATTTAGGACATGTTTTTGGAGATGGCCCAGAACCAACTGGAGTTAGATATTGTATTAATTCCGCATCTTTATCTTTCAATAAAGTTTAGAATTTAATTTTATACATAATTTCATGTAAAATTTTCTATATGAGTTCAGATGACAATGGATTAAGGAAAACCATCGGTTATGCCAACAAATTTTGGAAAGATAAGAGCCAAAAGGGAATGACTGATGAACAAAAATTACAAGAATTTCACAAAGACGAACATGCTGCAAGATATGGAGCTAGGACATCAAAATATAAAAGGGGTTCAGCTGAACTTGGTTGGAAGATTGTTGCAAGAACTGACTTGAAGGCTGAGAAACAATATAAGTGGGGCTCTTTAAAAGATTTACATCCACCCAATTTAGCAAATCCTCTTACTTGCAAGGTTCCATCTTTGATAGATTTTATTGATACAAGACAACCAAAATTTTTCTTTTATACACTAAAGAATTGGGATTTTGCCAAAGAAAAAGATTTACCAGTAGAGACGAATATTATTTATAAAGCTCTTATGTATTGGAGACTGATGCTTTTTACTGGTGATTTAGATGAAAAACAAAAGAAAATTGTTAAATACTATCTAGACACTTGTAACAGAATAATAAGCGCTAGGATGCCAATGTTTGAGTTCTGGCCTTATGGAAATGGGTTAGCTCATTATTATAATTATAAAAGGGAAGATACATATAAGGATAGAAATAAAGAATCAAATTTCATTACTTTTAATCCTGAATGTCCACATATATTTTTTAATTTATTTGATTCAATAAGAGCTCAACTTTCATCATATTCAAGAGAAATTGAAGAAGAAAAAGTTCTTAAAAATAAAGAAAAATATTGGACTAAGATTTTTAAAACAATATTTGAAAAATCTCAAATTCCTAATCAAACTGCTTTAAGAACGAACTTTAATTACCAGAATTTAGATTTAGTGGTTTCATCTTATATCGCATGGGCACATAATAGATTAAAGCCAAACAAAAAAGAGCCAAAAATTAAGATTGTTGCGACCTGGAAATCAATTTATTCTATTTATAAAGAAATAGAAGTTTTAAAAAGTAATTCTCCTGAATTGTTTCAAATAGAAGAAATAGCAGTTGAAAAAGTTGATTACGAGTCAACACTTGGTGCTCCAATTTATACAGTATGGACAAAAAAGAATTTTGGCTTGTAAAAAGAGAGAAAATTAAATGTTTCAAAATATTTTACTTGTAGCATTAGGAGGTGGTCTTGGGGCCGTTCTTAGATATTTCTCAAATGTCTTTTTTACTTCAAATTTTCCATCTAAACCTTACATTTCTACGCTCTTAGTTAATGTTGTTGGTTCACTTCTCATCGGCTTATTTTATTATTTAACCGAATTATTTGATTTTAGAGAAGGTGTTAGAATCTTTTTTGTTGTTGGTTTTTTAGGGTCACTTACAACTTTCTCAACTTTTAGTTACGAATTTATTAATATGATTGACGAAAAAGCTTTCTTGCTAGCTGTAAAATATATTTTGCTTAATATTCTCTTGAGTGGTATTTGTGTCTTTCTCTTTATTAGATTAATTAAAAGTTAATTTATTTTGCTAGATAGGATACTGCCTTGCTTATTCCATCAACAGTCAAATTATACATCTTGTTCTCTGTTAAATATCTAGTGTATTCAATTGATTGAGAATACTCCCATTCTTCTTTTGGAATTGGATTAAGCCATACAATTTTATCAAAGTGGTTTTTCATTCTTCTGAAGTAGAATTCACCAGGTTTCTCGTTGTAGTGTTCTATTGATCCATTAATATGTGTAATTTCATATATACCCATAAAAGCATCACCAACTATTATTATTTTATAGTCTTTACCAAATTTGTTTACAAGATTTTGGATGTCTATTATCTCTTCTCTCCGGTCATTATCTCTCCATACACCTTCATAAATAAAATTGTGAAAATAATAGTACTCCATGTTTTTAAATTCATATTTTGCAGCAGAGAATAATTCTTGACAGAGCTTAATGTGTGGATCCATAGATCCGCCTACATCAAAAAATAATAAAACTTTTACTTGATTCTTTCTTTCAGGTCGCATTTTGATGTCAACATATCCTCCATTTTTGGCAGTCTGATTAATTGTTCCTTCTAGGTCGAGTTCGTCTTGACCATTGAATCTTGCAAACTTTCTCAATTTCTTTAAAGCAACCTTAATATTTCTTGTTCCTATTTCGATATCGTCATCCAAGTTGATATATTTTCTCTTATCCCAAACTTTTACAGCTGAAAAATTTCTGTTACCATCTTGGCCAATTCTAATTCCAAATGGATTTGAACCATATGCTCCAAATGGTGAAGTACCACCTGTTCCTATCCATTTGCTTCCTCCTTGGTGTCTATTCCTTTGTTCGTTAAATCTTTCCATAAATTTCTTCATTAACTCTTCAAGATCTTTAATGGATTTAATTTTATCCCTTTCTTCCTTGGACAAAGTCTTTTCAAACTCTTTTCTCAGCCATTCTTCAGGAATTTCATTTTTTAAGAAATCTAAATTTACATTATCTATACCATCAAAAAAAACCGAAAAAGCTCTATCGAATCTATCAAAATACTTCTCATCTTTTACCATCATTGATCTACTTAAATAATAAAAATCTTCTGTACTAATACTTATGATTTCTTTATCTAGTGCATGGATTAGGTCTAATAATTCTTTAAGTGAGCAATTGATACCAGAACGTTTTAGATTTAAAAAAAAATCAATTAGCATTATTTTTCTCTTCTAATCATAAATCGTAATTGCTCAAGAAGATTAACGTCTTGTTCGTTTTTAATTAGTGCGCCATGTAAAGGTGGAATAGCTTTTGTCTCATCTCTCTCTAACAATAAGTCTCTTGGGATATCGTCAGATAGAAGCAATTTAATCCAATCAATTAATTCTGATGTTGATGGATTTTTCTTTAATCCTGGAACTTCCCTTAAATCAAAAAAAATATTCAACGCTTCTGAAAGCAGTTTCTTTTTAATTTTTGGGAAATGTACTTCGATAATTTTTTCCATTGTTTCTCTTTCTGGAAAATTTATGTAATGAAATATGCATCTCCTCAAGAAAGCGTCAGGTAATTCTTTCTCATTATTACTTGTAATGACAACAATCGGCCTATTTCTAGCAACAATATTCTCTTTAGTTTCGTAAACATGGAATTCCATTTTATCAAGCTCAAGCAATAAGTCGTTCGGAAACTCAATATCTGCTTTGTCAATTTCATCAATAAGTAAAACTATTTTCTTGCCTGACTCAAAAGCTTCCCACAATTTTCCTTTAATGATGTAATTTGAAATATCTTTTACTCTGGGATCCCCTAATTGAGAATCTCTTAAACGTGTAACAGCATCATATTCGTATAATCCTTGTTGAGCTTTTGTTGTAGATTTTATATGCCATTTGATAATATCAACGTTTAATGACTTAGCAATCTCTTCGGCTAGAAGTGTTTTTCCTGTTCCAGGCTCTCCTTTTACTAGGAGAGGTCTTTCTAAGCTTATAGAAGCATTTACTGACAACTCCAAATCAGGTGTAGCTACATAAGTATTTGTCGAACTAAATTTTTTCATTTGAATATTATAATTGTTAATGAATAATTAAAAAGCGAAAAAAATTTATAAAAGGTTTAATATAATAAACAATGAGCAATAGAATAAAGAAAAAATCTGCTGAAGCAACAAGCAGCATAGTTGTCTTTCCTAATGATACAAATGATTATGGGACTATGTACGGAGGCAGATTGATTGAAATGATGGATATGGTTGGAGGAATTTGTGGCAGAAGATTCTGTGGACATAAGGTAGTAACTGCTTCAATAGAAGATATGCAATTTATTGCCCCAATAAATAGAGGAGATGTCATAGAATTTATTTCGAGGGTTATTTATACAGGTAGAACTTCATTAATTGTTAAAACGAAAGTTACTAAAGAACAATATGATGATGAGAAAGTAATATGCGCAAGAGCATACTTTGTTTTTGTTGGGATTAACGAAAAAGGAAAACCTATAGTAATACCAGAGCTGATTACTGAAACACTAAAAGAAAAAAAGAATCAGCAGATTGGAGCCGAGATTAGAAAGAGACAAGCGTTACAAGAAAAAAGATTTGAGATTGAACTTAAAGAGAATCTATAAGTATGTTCGATATAACTATATTGTGGAACTATTCTCCGTATATTTTCTCTTCTGATTTTATTTCTATTAGATACTATTCATTATTTTTTGCTATCGGAGTAATTTTTGTATACATAAAAACAACTTTAAAGGCTTCTAGCTACTTAACACCTAAAAAAGTTGATGAAATATTGATACCTTGTATTCTTTGTATGCTTTTATTTTCAAGAGTATTTCATTGTCTCTTTTATGAATTTTCATACTATTCTAATAATTTACTAGAAATCTTACTGCCAATCAGATTTAGTCCATTTGAATTCACAGGATATCAGGGACTATCAAGTCACGGAGGATTTGTAGGGTTTCTTTTTTGTTATTTTATTTTTTATAGAAAGAAAATTAAATTTAATATTTCTCTAAAATTACTTGATGCAGTTTTTTATTATTCTATTGTTTTGATTTCGTTAATCAGAGTAGGAAACTTATTTAACTCAGAAATTTTAGGGAAAGTGTGTTCTAAAGGCTTATGTGTTATTTTTCCTCTTATTGATGCTGTTTCTAGACATCCTGTTCAATTTTATGAAGCAGTATCATACGTTTTTATTTATCTAATACTTAGATTTTTCTCTATAAGAATTGAGTCAGTCCCGGGAAGATTAATGGTTTTAAGCGTATTCTCAGTATCCTTGGCAAGATTTCTTCTAGAGTTCCTTAAAGAGACACAAACTGATATTCAGCTTAGTTATTTTAATATGGGGCAACTCCTAACATTGCCGATTATGTTAATTTCATTATTGATTCTTCTAATATTGAATGGAACCGGGAAAAAGTACAGAAAGGAAAAAAATATGTTAAGTTTTTCCTAAATTGTAAATTAGTAGAAATTTAATGTCAGATAAATCTTTCAATTTCAACAAAGAGCTTTTACATAGATTTGTAAATACTGCTCAGCCATATTTTTTTCCATTGGAAGGATCAAAATCGGGCTGGAAGCTCTTAATAATGCTTCTATTGTCTATAGTCTTTGTTATATCAGTAAGTCATTTCTCAATTATAGCAATAGGTTTTTTAATTGAAATTCTATATCCAACTTTTTTATTAGAGGTTGCTCCAAATTTTAAAGTATTTGTCGACAATCTAAGCTCAGGATATTTACCAGTGCTTTCTTTAGCTTTAATACTTCTATTCCTGTTTTTTTTGATAATCAATAAAGAACATTTGAAGCCAAGAAAATTCCCTTGGATTCTTCTCATAGTTATTCTGTTTCTACTTTTTTGTGTAACAGGTTTAAATGTTGGACTTAGTTATATTTTTAGATTTTTAGATACATCTTTAAATTTAAGAAATGATAAAGCTTTTTGGGAGTTCTTATGGGTCTATGGATGGATAGTATTAATTGCATTACCAATTGTAGCTTCATACAGATTTACTAGGCTTAAGCTTGCAAGATATTGGAGGGAATGGCTTACGAACAATTTTCTTGAAAGATATTTTCATAATAGGGCTTTTTATTTGTTAGATTCAAATACTGAAGATTCCGATATAGATAATCCAGATCAGAGAATATCCGAAGATATTAGAAATTTTACAACTGTTACATTAGATTTTTTGATAGACACTCTTTATGCTATCCTCACTGTTTTTGCTTTTAGCGCAATATTGTGGAGTATCTCTAAAACCTTAACTATTGGATTAATAGCATATGTCTTCCTTGGAACTTTGATTGCTATATATACAGGAAAGAAAATGATTAAAATTCACTACAATCAACTAAAACTCGAAGCAGATTTCCGATACAGCATGGTTCATGTTAGAGACAATTCTGAATCTATTGCTTTCTACAAAGGAGAAGAAAAAGAAGTAACAAATGTTGTAAACAAATTATTTAAGGCACTGAAAAATTTTGATTTATGGATTATCTGGCAATCAATTGTAGATTTGTTCCAATTCTCTTATCAGAATTTAATGCGTTTCCCAGTCTACATATTAGTTGCACCTTTATATTTTTTAGAAGAAATAGACTTTGGAACAATCACGCAGGCATTTGTTGCATTCTATCAAGTTTTTGGAGCCTTATCTATTGTCGTTAGCCAAATTGAAAGAATTTCACAATTTTCTGCTAGTGTATTTAGGCTTGGCAACTTTGACTTAATGCTTAATTCAATATCAAAAAATGAAAATAGTTACAATCAAATCAACTATAATGAATCTGATAAATTAAAAATAGTTAATCTTAATCTTGTCACTCCTAACGGAGAAAAACAATTAGTTAAAGATCTTAATCTGGATCTTGATTCTAACACTAATTTAATGATAGTAGGCGAAAGTGGAGTAGGAAAAAGCTCACTCTTAAGATCTATAGCTGGACTATGGACTAGAGGAAAAGGTGATGTCTACAAACCTAAAATAACAGACACAATGTTTTTGCCACAAAAACCATACATGTTACTAGGAACATTAAGGGATCAGGTCTGTTATCCTGGATCTTCAAATCAGTTTTCTGATGAAGATATAAGGAATGCAATAAATTTAGTTTCCATGAACAGAATCATTCAAGAACATGGCCTTGATGATACGAAGGATTGGTCGAGGGTCTTATCTGTAGGGGAACAACAAAGACTGGCATTTGCCAGAATTATTCTAAATAAGCCTAGCCTTGTTATTCTCGACGAAGGAACTAGTGCTTTAGATACAGAAAATGAAAATAAGGTTTATGAAATTTTAAACAACAATAGTATTAGGTATATAAGTGTTGGTCACAGAGAAGGATTAAAAAGGTTCCATAACGTTTTATTAACATTGTTGCCGAATTCTGGTTATAGAATTGAGAGCATATAGAGTTTTACTAGATATAAATTAATCAAAATTGATATATATTGACATCAAATATTTATTAGGTTTAAATAATGTCTCTATGAAAGTAGTTAGCTCAATTGGAACAATGAAGAAAAGACATCCAGACTGCCAGGTTGTAAAGAGACGCGGTAGGATTTATGTTATTTGTAAAAGTGAACCTAAATTTAAGGTCAGACAAGGTTATAAGAAAAAGAGAAATAAACTTTAATCTTTCTAGTCTTCGTAAGGATTACCAATAGAGCTATACACCATCTCAAATATTCCCACTTGTTCATCAATTACTTTATATTTAGGATCACCATTTGGAAGCTTGTCTTCAAAGAAGCTATTAGCTTTTTCATTAGATATTTCCGATATTTTTATATCAAATGAAAGTGGATCTATATTGCAAACCGATATTACCGTCTGGGTGACAGAGTCTCTATCTTCTGCATCAATTAAAAATCCTTTGTAAAACTGATGAGTGTATTTGTTTTCTATTTCAACAAAAAAAGCTTGGTTTTTTATCTTCATTCATTAACTTTACCTCTAAGAGTTAATTTTTAAAGAGAAAATTAGTTATTTTACTTGCGGTCCATATTTATTAGCTGATGGTTCAGAATCACAACAGAAAAGATAAAGATTATAAAAAGGAATTAATTGAAACCATCCACTTTTTCCCACATCATGCATCCTACGACAAGCAACAGCAATGCTTGGAACTAAAGTAATAAGGGAGCAAATTGCATTGATAGCCGGCAACCTTAAAGTTAAAAAATGTACAATTAAAAGAAATAGAAAAAAATACCAGTATTCTTTTCTTCTTGCTCTGCCTTCAAAAACAGCATATTTTTCAAAACAATTAAGTATATGCTCCATTTATATAACTCTCAGATAAATTATATCTTATATTCTGGATTCTAGAATTTTGATATAATTATTTTATGTTTATTATTGAGTCTCTTGTAGAGCTATTGATTTTTTCATGGGTTATCTGTTTAATTGTTGTAGGGTACCTAGGTTCCGCATTTGGCTTGCCCTCTTTCGGGCAACCTACCGATGATTTAAGTAAAAACAAACCACAACCAGAATGGTTTAAACTAATGAGCTTATACGTTCTCGTTGGATTTGCTATTTTTTTATTATACTTAGGATGTTATGCTATCAAACTTCATTTTACTTAAGTCGTTTTTAAAACACTAAACTTTTTCTTTCTCGTAAGCTCACATTTTTGATACAATTATTTTATGAGTGAAGAAACTATAACTTATCCAGACGGTTCCGTGTACACAGGTGAAGTTAACGAAGTTGGAAAGAGGCACGGCAAAGGAACTTACACTTTTGCAGATGGTACCCATAAAGGTGATAAATATGTAGGTGAATTTAAAGATGGACAAGCACATGGTCAAGGAACTTATACTTGGGCAGATGGTGCAAAATATGTAGGTGAATTTAAGGATGGAACAAGACACGGTAAAGGAACTCTTACTTGGTCAGATGGTCACAAATATGAAGGTGAACATAAAGATGGAAAGGAGCACGGCAAAGGAACTGCAACTTTTCCAGATGGTGCAAAATATGTAGGTGAACATAAAGATGGAAAGTCTCACGGCAAAGGAACTTTGACTTTTCCAGATGGTGGAAAATATGTGGGTGAACATAAAGATGGAAAGAGACACGGCAAAGGAACTTATACTTTTGCAGATGGTACTAACTATGTAGGTGAATTTCAAGATAGCTTACCAAACGGCAAAGGAACTATGACATCGACAGATGGAAAAAAATATGTAGGTGAATATAAAGATGGAAAGAGACACGGCAAAGGAACTATGACATCGACAGATGGTGAAAAGTGGGTAGGTCAATGGAATAACGGAGAATTAGTTGAATAGATTTTCCTTACCTACAAAAGAACTGTTATACTAATTTCCCTTGCCCCAGTAACTCAGTGGATAGAGTATATGTTTCCTAAACATAGAGTCGTAGGTTCGAATCCTATCTGGGGTAAATTACTTTAATTTGCTTTTTTCATATAGAATTTATAATATAAATTATGCTTAGATCAGAAATCGAAGATGAAATAACTAAAGCTTTTAAGTTAGAAAAGAATTTATCTCATCAAATAGTCGACTTAATAATATCATCTATGTCCGATGCTATTTCGAATAATACTAGAGTTGAGATAAGAGGTTTTGGCAGTTTCTATCCAAAAAAATATAAATCCTACAAAGGACGAAATCCGAAAACCGGAGAAAGTATAGTAGTTCCTGAGAAAGTCTTACCACTTTATAGGCCAAGTAGAGATTTATTGGACAAGTTGAACGATAAGTAGAATTAATGGGAAAATTGCAATTAAAAATATTTCCTGATCCAATACTGGAAAAGGAATGTATTGAAATAGATGAAATTACTAATGACATAGTAAATCTTTCACAAGATATGATTAAGACAATGGTGGATTCAGAAGGAATAGGTCTTTCTGCGCCACAAATTGGTGTACTAAAAAGAATTTTTGTTTGTAAAGACTTTTCTGTAGAAGATGAAGATAAATATCTTGTTCTTATCAATCCGAAACTTGTAATGTCTGAAGGAAAAGTTCAATCAAGAGAAGGCTGTTTAAGTATCCCAGGGTTTTATGATTATGTTAATAGATATGAGAGAATTAAGATGACCGCTTTAGATATAAATGGAAATGAGCAAAGTTTTGAAACCGATGGTATGCAATCTATTGTGTTTCAGCATGAATATGATCATTTAGATGGAATTCTGTTTCCCGAGAGAATGACAAATATAAAAAGGGAAATATTTTTAAAAAAAATAAACAAAGCTTTTAAAAAATAAATATTATTTTTTTGGTGCTAATTTCTTTAGCATTTTTCTTTTTATTTTTAATGCTTGAGCAGACAATTTGGATTCTGCGGTTTTCATTATGAATGCATCAAGGCCACCATGTTTAGATACTGTTCTAATAGTGCTGGCAGCTATTTTCATTTTGAAAGTTTCTTTTAGTATATCGCTTTGGAAACTTACGGGTTGTAAATTGATATCAAACTTTCTTTTAGTCTTATTGTTAGCATGGCTGACATTATTGCCAGACATAAACTTTTTTCCTGTTAATTCACAAACTCTAGACATAACTACTCCGAATTGAAAATTTATAATACCTATATAATTTATCTAAAACAATTCTTTTTACTATTATCTTGATGTTTTTTACAATAGAATATAACTATGAATTCAAACATATTAGAAGCTATAGAGCCTTTCTATGTTATGGAGATATTGGAACAAGCTCAAAAATATGAAAAAAAAGGTATTAATGTAAGTCATTTAGAAATAGGTGAACCAACTGAAAAAATAAATAATGCAATAAAAGATCGAGCAATTAAAGCTATATCTAATGATCAAGATAGATATACTCACAGCTTGGGCCTTCAAGCTTTAAGGATAGCTATAGCAGCTAACTATAAAAAAAATACCGGCGTAAATATTTCCGAAGATAGAGTTGTTATTACTACAGGTTCATCCGGAGCTATTATTCTAGGATTGCTTTCGTCATTAGAAGATAAAGACGAAGTTATATTAATTGAGCCATATTACCCATGCTATCCACAACTAGTTAAAATATTCGGGGGTAGAGTGAAGCTGTTCACAACTCATTCTGTAGATAATTATCAAATAAATATTAAGAAATTGAGAAAAGCAATAACAAAGAGAACCAAGCTTATTATTGTAAATTCTCCTTCAAATCCTTCAGGTGTTACTCAAAGTGAAGAAGTTTTGAAATCAATTGCTAATTTAGGCATTAAAGTAATATCAGATGAAATTTATCAAGAGCTAAATTATGAATACAAAGTTGATACAATGTTAAATTATAAAGACGACGCTATCATAGTTAATGGTTTTGCGAAATTTTATTCAATGACAGGATGGAGGCTAGGGTATTTGATTGCCCCAAAAACAATGATTCGTAATATACAAAAATTACAACAGAATATGTTTATATGCGCACCTACAATATCACAGCATTCAGCAATTGGAGCTTTTGAAATTGATAATTTAGAAATCGAAAGAATGAAGAGGGATTATAAAGCTAAAAGGGATTTTATAATAAAGAGATTAGATGATATCGGGATGCCAATTGATTATAGTCCTGATTCAACCTTTTATGTTATATGCAACATGGAAAAGTTTAAAAAGAATTCTCTAGATTTATCACTAGATATATTGGATAAAGTGGGATTAGCTGTAGCACCTGGTAGAGATTTTGGACCAAACTATGATAAATACATAAGACTATCTTATGCAAGCTCTATGGAAAATTTAAAAGAGGGTCTAGAAAAACTTAACAAATATATATCAGAATATACATAAGGTAGAAACAGGGTTATTATAAAACTGTGAGTAAGAAAAAAATAGTATTTGCCAATTGGAAGATGAATTTAGATTCTGAATCTATCATATCATTAGTAAAAGAAATAGATAAGAATTTAGAAAACGTTGATAATGTTGATATAATACTAGCTCCATCCTTTCCATATTTAAGTTTAGTTTCAGATTTAATTAAAGATACTAGGATTAATTTATCGTCTCAAAATGTTTTTTATGAAAATACGGGCCCATTTACTGGAGAAGTTTCTAATCTTATGTTGCAAGATGTCGGGTGTACTTGGGCTATGATTGGTCATTCAGAAAGAAGGCAACATCTACTCGAAACAAACGAAATGATTAATAAAAAAGTTTTAATATCTACTAAAAATAAATTAAATATTATTTTATGTGTTGGTGAAACATTTGATGAAAGAAGACAAAAGAAAACTTTTGATCGAATTGCTGATCAATTACGTAGAGGCTTAAGAGATATAAAAGAAACAGAATTAGATAGAATTGTTATTGGGTACGAACCAATTTGGGTAATTGGTTCTGGTGAAGCAGCAAGAGTAGAAGATATTCAAGAGGTTCATAATTTTATACATAATGAATTAAATTTAATGTTTCCAGATTCAGTTAATTTACCTAGAATAGTTTACGGAGGTAGTGTGAATCAGATTAATATTAAGCCTATTGCTTCACTAGAAAATGTTGATGGAGTACTAATTGGAAATGCAAGTATGGATTGTGATAAATTCTGTGATATTGTATTCAAAGTTGGTAATTTATAATGATTGAAACTATTAAAAGTTCATTAATTGTTTTTCATGGAGTAGTAGCAGTTGTTTTGGTGCTTGCAGTATTGTTTGGTCCCTCTAAAACAGACGATTTAGGTTCAATGTTTGGCGGTTCGTCTGAATCTGTATTTGGTGCTGATTCATCATCATTCCTAAGAACACTTACTAAATGGTTGGCTACTATATTTTTTATTACTAGCCTTGCCTTGGGTTATATATATATAAAATATGACAAAAAGTCTGTTCTTCAGGAAAAAGTTGATCTGTTTGAGAAAAAAGAAGAAGTTTCAGATATAAATTAACTTAGACATTATAGACCTCGTATATCCATAAAGTACTGATATCATTAACTTTTTTCTTGATTAATCCTTCTCAATTTGGTAAATTGTAATATAATAGGAGGTCATTTATGGCGTATGTTATTGCAGAACCATGTATTGGAACAAAAGATAAGGCTTGTGTAGATGCATGTCCAGTTGATTGTATTTATGAGTCTGATGATCAATTAATAATTAACCCTGAAGAGTGTATTGATTGTGGAGCATGTGTAGATCCTTGTCCTGTTACAGCAATACATCAAGAGGATGAAATTCCAGAAAAATGGGCCAGCTTCGTTGAGAAAGCAAAAGAATTTAGTTTTGATGGATTAAGTCCAGCAGTTAAGAATAGCTAGATATAGAGATATCTAATTAATTCATACAATTTGATAAATTTCCTTTATCAAGGATAATAAAAATATTCATGAATATTTGCGTTATTGGTTCAGGTTATGTAGGCCTTGTAACTGGCTCATGTCTTGCAGATTCAGGAAACCATGTAATTTGCCTTGATATCGATAAAGAAAAGATAGATTCACTAAAAAAGGGCAATGTTGGGATTTACGAACCTGGGCTTTCCGATATCGTTGAAAGAAACATTAAAGGGAATAGGCTTAAATTTACTACTAACTATAAGGAAGCAGTTGAGTCTTCCACCATAATATTTTTAGCAGTATCGACACCACCTAATAAAGACGGATCAGCCAATCTTGACTATATTAAAAGTGCTGCCACTGAACTATCAAAATACATAAATAGTTACAAAATAATAGTTACCAAGAGTACAATTCCCGTTGGAACCACTTTGTTACTTAAAAATCTAATTCAATCTAAAACAAAAGAGGAATTTGATGTCGCTTCTAATCCAGAATTCTTGAAAGAAGGTTCAGCTGTTAACGACTTTATGTTTCCCGACAGGATAGTTATAGGTGTTGAAAGTAGTAAGGCAGAAAAAATACTCAAAGAATTATATGAACCTTTTATGAGAAGAGAAGATAGATTGATATGTGTTGACATTCAATCATCAGAGATCTCAAAATATGCTTCTAATGCAATGCTAGCAACAAGAATTTCCTTTATGAATGAGATAGCAAATCTATGTGAAAAGGTTGGGGCTAATGTTGGTAGTGTCCGTAGAATTATGTCTCAAGATCAACGAATTGGTAAACATTTCATTTTTCCAGGTTTAGGTTATGGTGGATCGTGTTTTCCAAAGGATATTAAAGCTTTGATTAATATAGCAAAAGTTAATTCAGTTGATTTACAATTATGCAAAGCAGTTGATTCTGTGAATATATTACAAAGAAAAATATTTTTTGAAAAAATAAATAATTATTTTGATAACTTAGAAAAAAAGAAATTTGCCGTTTGGGGATTATCATTTAAGCCTAATACTGACGACATAAGAGAAGCACCTTCTGTAGAAATAATACAAAATCTAATAAAGTCAGGCTCAATAATAAATGCTCATGATCCAGCAGCATCAGTTAACTTTAGTAAAGTTGTTAATGAAAATATTAATTTCTTTAACGATAATTATGAAGCACTAGATGGTTGCGATGCATTAATAATTAACACTGAATGGAGCGAATATAGGCAACCAGATTTTAATAAGATAAAAGAACTATTGAAGAATCCTGTTATTTTTGATGAGAGAAATTTATATAATGAACAAAAACTTTCTGATATGGGTTTCTTTTATAGCAATGTAGGTTCACATCCATTAAATGACACCGAAGAAATATAATCTCGATACTAGTCTAGTTTCATTACCTGGAGTTGGCCCCAGTCTTGTCAAAATCTTTAATAGAATAGGAATAAGCAGTATTCTTGATTTATTGTTTTATTTTCCTAGAGATTATAAAGATTATAGAGCAACTAGCTACATTTCATCCATTTCTATTAATCAAGAAATAACAATTAAAGGAAGGATAATCAAATCAGAATTAATTAAAGCTAGAAAGAGAATCTATGAAGTAGTTATAGATGACGGTACCGGCACATTCAAATTAGTCTGGTTTAATCCAATATATAAATATTTAAAAGAAAACTTCTTAGAAGACAGTTGGGTTGTTTTGTCAGGGAAAGTATCTAAATCTAAATCTTCAAAAAATCTACAGATTATTAACCCTGCTCCTGAGAACTACTTTATATTAGAAAAAGAACCAGAATTAGATAAATTCTCAAGAATACATCCTGTTTATTCACTTACAAAAGGTTTGACTCAGAATCGCATACAAAAAATTATTAATGATTTATTAAAAAATATTAACCTAGATCCATTAGATTTTTTTGATAAGGATTTTCTAGAAAAATATAAGCTTGAAAAAATTTCTAAATCTATCCTTAATATACACTTGCCTAAGAATGATGATGAGATTTGTGATTTTCTCATTAATGATTCTCTAAATTCATCTATTTGGCATAGATCAATCATCTTTTTTGAATTTTTAATTTTATGTTTAGGCATGAAAGAAAGGAGTTTTACGAAAGAGACTATACTTGGAAAGAGTCATTCACTGAAATTAAATAATTCTTTACAAGAGAGGATAATGAATATTTTTCCATTTCAGTTAACAGAATCACAACAGAAAGTATTGTCAGAAATAATAAATGATATGAAATCAAAAAAACAAATGAATAGGTTATTGCAAGGAGATGTAAGTAGTGGCAAAACAATCATAGCATTGTTATCCATGGCTATTTCGTATGACAACAATTATCAATCAGCAATTATTGCACCAACAGAGACATTAGCAGATCAACATTATTATTTTTTGAAGGAGTATATAGATGAAGAAAGTCTTATTATATTAAAATCATCATTATCTTTGAACGAAAAAGAGAAAGCCTATGAAGATATAAGGTCTGGAAAGGCAAAAGTTATTGTTGGTACACATTCTTTATTCCAAGAAAAAGTTCAATACAAAAATTTGAGTCTTATTGTAATAGACGAACAACATAGATTTGGCGTATTGCAAAGAAAACTTATGACAGAAAAAGGAGATAATCCTGATATTTTAACTATGACTGCAACACCAATACCTAGAACTTTGTCATCAATATTTTTTAGTGAATTTGATGTTTCAACAATAGATTCCTTGCCAAAAGGAAGAGGAAAAACAATTACCAAAATAATAAACAAAGAAAGTTTGGAAGAAACTTATACATTCATAGAAGACCAATTAAATAAAGGAAGACAAGGATTTGTAATATGTCCTATTATAAAGAAATCTAAATTAGACGAATTTTCTAATCTTTCTGATGTAGAAACAACTTATTTAGATTTAAAAAATAAAAGGTTTCAAAAATTTAATCTAGAAATGATGAATGGATTAATAAGTTCTGACAAAAAAGAAAAAATAATGAGAGATTTTAAAAATAGAAAAATAGATTTACTAGTATCTACTACAGTTATTGAAGTAGGGGTAGATGTCCCTAATGCTACCTTTATGGTAATCAATAATCCGGAAAGATTTGGATTGGCTCAATTGCACCAATTGCGAGGTAGAATTGGCAGAGGAGTGAAAGATTCTTACATGTTTCTAAACATAAGTAATCAAGAAGATTCGTTTTTGGAAAGATTATTTATTTTTAAAGAAATATCTGACGGATTTATTCTTTCTGAAAAAGACCTAGAAATTAGAGGACCGGGAGCATTCTATGGAGCTGGGGTTGAACAATCAGGACAATTCTGGAATCTACATTTAGCTAATTTAAAAAGAGATTTATCAATACTAAAGCTTGCTAAAGAAAGCGCTGATTCTATTGAGGATTTTAGTTTTTATAATGAGAAAAAGAAATTAATTAGACACATAGTAATTAAAATGTGGGGAGAAAGTTTAGAGCTGACAAAAATAATTTGAACTAGTTATAATATAAATATGTCTACTGAATCTGTTGCAACTTTTGGAGCAGGATGTTTCTGGGGAGTTGAGCATAATTTTATGAATTTAGATGGTGTTGTTAAAACCAGCGTTGGATATATGGGAGGAAAATTTAAAAATCCTACTTATTTTGATGTTTGCTCAGGTATAACTGGACACGCAGAAGTAGTAAATGTTGTTTACGATTCTGAAAAAATTCATTTTAATCAACTATGCTCTTTTTTCTTTAAAATTCATGATCCTACTACTTTAAATAGGCAAGGACCTGATGTAGGTACACAGTACAGATCGGTGATTTTTTACCATAATCAAGAACAAAAGGAAATTGCTTTAGAAATTATAAATGAATTAAATTTAAACAATGATTCTAATAATATTGTTACTCAGATAGAACCAGCAGGAGATTATTATTTCGCAGAAGATTATCATCAGAAATATATTTCTAAGAACAATATAGAATCATGCGGAGGATAATTCTATGAATGCATTAAAGACAGGTTTTTTATTAGCAATAATGACATCTTTCTTTCTTCTTATAGGAAAGTATTTGGGTGGATCTAGTGGTATGTGGTTCGCCTTTATTTTTGCAATAGTTATGAACGTTGGTTCTTATTGGATGTCAGATAAGATTGTATTGAAAGTTTTTAAAGCAAAAAGAGTAGATGAGACCGAATACAAGAATTTAATTGGTATTTTTGATAATTTGTGTACAAAGGCTAAAATAGATGGACCAAGATTATTTGTTTATGATGACCAAACTCCTAATGCTTTTGCAACTGGAAGAAACGAAAAAAATTCAGTCGTAGCTGTTTCTACATCTCTTGTCCAACAACTTACAGATGAAGAAATAGAAGGAGTGCTTGCTCATGAGCTTGCCCACATAGAAAATAAAGATATTTTAATTGCATCAATAGCTGCAACTTTTGCAGGAGCTATTAGCATTATTGCATCAATGTTAAAATGGGGATTAATTTTTGGAGCTTTTAGAGGGAACAGAGGAACAGGTAATGTTGTAGGGCATTTGTTAATCGCAATACTTGCCCCTATAATAGCTCTGATTATACAAATGGCAATTTCAAGAACAAGAGAATTTAAAGCTGATTATACTGCGGCACAAATAACAAATAAGCCTGCTAGCCTAGCTTCTGCGCTAAGAAAAATAAGCGATTTTTGTACATCAGAAAAGTCAAAACCTATCAGAAGTAGGTATGAAGAAAGAGATGCTGCGACAAGTCATATGTTTATAATAAGCCCACTTACTGGTGGAGTAGGGAAATTATTTAGTTCTCACCCACCTGTTGAGGAAAGAATTAATAGATTAATGGCATTAAAGCCTTTAAACTAATTTCAATCAAAGGAGAAAATTATGAAAAATCTTTTTTATGCTATTTTAGCTTTTTTTACACTAAATCTTGTCTCTATTGCTAATGAATGTGAATTAAATTTGGAAGCAGATGGAATGATGCAGTATAGCACAAACAAAATTAATATTAGTTCAGAATGTAAAGAGTTTAAAATAAACTTGAAAAATACCGGCACATTGGATGTTTCACTAGCTGGACATAATATTGTTATTTCAAAAAAATCTGACTTTGAATCGTTAACATCTTTAGTGAATCCATCGAATGGCCTAAACGAAGGGTATTTACCTAAGAATGATAAAATTATATATAAAACAAAATTTTTAGGACCAAGTGAATCTATTACTTTAGTTTTAGATACCAATAAGTTTTCGAAAGGCGAAGACTATATTTTCTGGTGTAGTTTCTTAGGCCACTGGGGAGTTATGAACGGTAGCTTGTCTCTAAACTAATAATCAATTACATGTTGATTGTTTTCGAAGTATTTTGAATTTTTTTGGAAAGTTCTATTAAATTAGACTTTTCTATTTCTGGGTTAATTTGATCTTTGGTTATTCCTCTAGTTTCCGCACATTGACTACAATAAAAAGCTTTTGCCCCTATTTCTACTAGTTGTTTTATTTTTTCAGATGTTGATTGTCCTTTGATTTCATCGGGTGGATTTTGATTATGGAGAGCATTGAATACGCCATCATTCATCAAAAAAATTTCGACATCTTCATCATTGCTTAACAATGCAGCTGTTATCCTTAAAGCATTCCATGTTTTACTGGATGATGGAGGTTCGTTAATAATTATTATCATTGACATAAGCTAATGATACCTTAAAAATTTATTCTTTTATGGAATTATGTTTGGGTAATCCAACTATAGTCCATACAGTTACAATCATTAGACATAAAAATATTAAAGAAGCATAGTTACTAAAACCAAAATATTCTGCTTTAGAATAAAAGAATCCCGCTATTATGCTACCTATAGCATGACCAAGAAAGCTCATAATGTAATATGGACCATTTCCTGTTGCTCTCATTTTTTCTGATACTTTTAAAGATAACAAGCTAGGTAAAGTTGAATGAAAAATAGTACTACCAAGAAAAAAGAATATTGCTAACAAATAAAGTGAGAATATATTTCTTTCAACGAAAAGAAATGACAGAAAGCTTATGAATAAGAATATCCAGCCAAAACTTGTTGATATGTCGATTCTTTTAATTTTTTCCAAATATCTGATTGATGGATAAATAAATATTGCGGCAGGAAGAAAAACAATCAAATATACAATGCTTAACTCATTTGTTGATTTACCTAAATCTTTCCACATTAGAGGATATATGAACAAAAATATACTCAAGATGATAGACAACATGAATGATGCAGAATAAATCTTAACCATATCAGAATTCATTCTGAAAGGATCTCTTTTCTCTACATCCTTAGTAGTGATTTTTCCTTCTGGATATAAAAACGATGCACATAATATTGCCAAAATACCAAAAAAGAAAAGCAGCAAAAACAAAATTTTAAAATTAAACAGATAAGACAAAAAAGGCCCTATTAAGAATCCTATTACAAATGCTACACCAACAGAAAGACCAACTATAGTAAAAGCACTGGCTCGATTGTTTTCATTTGTATTTTCTGCTAAAGTCGCAACACCAACTGAACTAATTGCTCCACAGCCTTGTATTACTCTACCGAAGATTAGTAGGTTTATATCATTTGCAACATAACAAATTAGGCTTCCGATTGTAAAGAAACCAAGGCCTATAAGAACTACTACTCGCCTTCCAATTTTGTCGCTTAAATAAGCAAGAGGTATTTGCATAATTGCTTGAGATAAAGAATAGACACCAATTGCTACCCCAGCCAAAAATGCATTAGAATTTTCATAATCAATGGCATAAATGCTGAATATTGGCAATAGCATGAATAGGCCTAATAGCCTTAATGACAATATTAAGCTTACTATTCCTGTTACTTTTTTTTCTAGTGTTGAAAATGACATTTAGGTAAGAGAAATATATCATAAATAAGTAATCAAGCTAGGTTATTCGAGAAATAAACACATCTATGTTAGATTTAGAAATAATGCGATCTACTCAAGCTGAAATAGACCTTTCTAATTTAAAGAAGAATATTAGTTATCTACGGAGCATAGTGGGCAAAGAAGTTGAAATCTTAGCTATTGTTAAGGCTAATGCTTATGGTCATGGATCTATTACAATGACCAAAGCTCTTATTGAAAATGATATTAAAAGTTTTGGAGTCGCAACACTTGAAGAAGCAAGAGAATTATTAGATTCAGGAATTTCTTGTAATATTTTAATTCTTGGATCAATAGAAAATGATGAAATAAAAGAAGCTGTAAGTAGGAAAATAGTTTTTACAGTTTATGACTTAAAACAGCTAGAGTTTCTTTTAACCCTTGATGAAACTAATATCCCTTTTCATTTAAAGATTGACACAGGAATGAATAGATTAGGCATATCTATAAAAGAAATAAGCCATAGTATTGCTTTAATAAGATCTAGCAATAAGCTCAAACTGGAAGGTATTTATACTCATTTTCCTGAAGCTGATAAAATAAATTCTGATTTTACATTAAATCAAATAGATAATTTCAATAAGATTATTAAAGAATATAAAGAAAATATAGAAAATGTTAAATATTTTCATGCAGCAAATAGTTCAGGAATAATTAATTATCCTGATTCTCATTTTAATATGGTAAGGCCCGGAATCTTAATGTACGGCTTAGGAGATAGCGGGAAACAACATCTTTTACCAGTAATGAAGCTAAAAACAAAGATTATAAAAATTAGAGATGTAAATAAGAACGAGTCAGTAAGTTACGGAAGAGACTTTGTGGCTGAGAAGAATATGAATATTGGAGTTATACCCATAGGATATGCCGATGGACTCCCTAGAGCAGTTTCAAACATTGGATTTGTAAGATATGGAGATATAAAATGTAAAATAATTGGTAGAGTCTGTATGGATTTAACTATGATAGATTTATCAGAAATTAAAGAACCAAAAGTTGGAGACGAAATAATAATCTTTGATGATTCATATACAGCAAATGATTTATCATCTTCTATCGGAACAATACCTTATGAAATTGTATGCGGAATTAGTAAAAGAGTTAAAAGGTCTTATTTATGAAAAAATTATTAACAATTATTCTAATAATAGCTCTTCTCCCAATAAATATTCTTGCTCAAGATGCATTTACTATGTTGGGACCGATAATTGAATATAAAAAAGATGAATCATCTAAAACATATGCTTTTAGACCACTTTTCTATTACGAAGCAGATTATGAATTAAAATTTAGATCTTTAGATATCATTTATCCTTTTATTGGGTATCAAGAAGACAATCAGCAAACTCAATTCAAAGCTTTTTTCTCAATAATTCGCTATAGCAATTTTAACGATTACGATGATTTGGAAGAAAAAAAATTCTCGATATTCCCAATTCTCGATGTTTCATGGTCAGGAAAACCAGAAAATGATTACTTTTCACTTTTTCCCATATGGGGCAATCTAAAAGATAAGTATAACAAAAAAGAAATTTCATATTTTCTATTCCCTTTATATCTAAAAACAGTCAAAAAGAATTCTGTAAATAGACATTTTCTTTGGCCTTTCTTCTCGAAAGTGGATGGTAAATATGTTTCTGGCTTTAAAGTATGGCCACTATTTGGTTATGAAACGAAAATGGATGAAAACAATTTGAATGTTGTAAGAAAATCAAGATTCATTTTGTGGCCATTTTATGCTTACAAAAAAGATACAAGAGCAGGGATTAATTTGGAACAAAAGATATTCTTTCCTATATATCTTTCTTCAAACTCATCACTACACAAATCTAAGACTTATCTTTGGCCTTTTTTTAATATTTATACCGATAAGACAAGAGGACAAACAACATATAATATGCCATGGCCTATAATTCAGTATAAAAAAGGAGTCAACATTAAAAGTCAAAGATTTTTTCCATTTTATTCTTATGTTAAAACACCAAATGTAGAAAAAGGTTTCTACTTCTGGCCTATATATAGATATAAAAATGAAATTTTAGCAACTGAATACTTTAAAACCCAAAGTTTTCTTTTTTTTCTATATAAGCAAGATACATATTATGATTTGATTACAAATAAAATTTCTAGAGAATTTTCAACGCTTTGGCCTATCTATTCGAAGGACACTTATGTTGATGGGTATGATTTTAGAATATTTTCCCCTATAGAGAGCTTCTTTTCAAAGAATCAGAAAATTAAGAAGATATGGTCCCCAATGTGGTCAATTCTAAGGATTCAAGAAGATGCAAGTGTTTTTAGAACATCAATAATGTTTAATTTAATTAAATATAAGAATGATCGACCTAATAAATCAAAGGAATTTAGCATTAACTTTCTAATACCAATTATTTCTCATAGTTCAAACGATAATGGCACTAAGTTTAATATCCTGGGTGGTTTTTTAGGACTAGAAACTGGTGATGAATCAAAAATTAGAATATTATATATTCCAATAAATATATGAATAATATTTTGGCAATTATTACAGGAATAGGTGAATTTCTTAAGCTTCTTTGGAAAACAATTAAGTGTATTAAGTATTTTGGTTCTACCGTAGATAAATTTCTCGCACAATTGTTTGATATGGGAAACAGAACCCTTCCAGTTGCAGCTTTAATATCATTATCTATTGGTGCTGTATTAGCTTTGCAGACTGGAATTCAACTAGCAGGATACGGAATTGAAGACAGGATAGGAGGAATAGTAGGTGTATCTTTATGTACCGAACTAGCTCCCGTAATGGCAGCTATCTTAATGGCAGGTAGGGTTGGTTCTTCAATTACAGCCGAAATTTCATCAATGACTGTTTACGAAGAAATATCTGCTTTAAAAACAATGAATATCGATCCAGTTAGATTCCTAGTTTTGCCAAGATTCCTAGCATGCTTGATTGCATTACCCTTTCTTGTCATTTATATGGATTTAATTGGTTGGTTGGGCGGATCTTTTGTTTCCTCGATGAACCAGACTATCTCTGTCTCTTTATCTTCATTCTATAATGATCTAAGCCAAGTTGTGACGCTTTCTGATATAATGTCAGGGATTATAAAGTCTATATTCTTTGCAATTGCCATTTCTATAATTTCTTGTTCTGTAGGTCTGTTAGCAAAAGGAGGACCAAGAGAAATAGGAAATTCTGTTACAAAATCTGTTGTTGCATCATTCATTTCGGTTCTATTGTTGGACTACTTTATTACAAGGTTTCTAATATTGGTAGGTTTGCTATGACATCCCAAGCAACAATAACCTTGAACAATTTAAGTAAATCCTTCGATGGAAAAATAATTATTGATTCAATGTCGACCAGTTTTATGAAAAACGAAGTGCATGTTATCTTGGGAAAATCAGGTACTGGAAAATCAGTTCTATTAAAAATGCTTATAGGTTTAATTGAACCAGATTCTGGAACAATAATGGTTAATGGAGAAGATTTAAATCCAGAAAAAACCGCACAAGATTATAAAATGTCTTACGTTTTTCAAGGCGGAGCTTTGTTAAATTCATTCTCTGTTTTAGATAATGTTACAATTTATTTAGATGAGCATAATATTCATGATAAGGAAACAAGGGTTTCAAAGGCTCTTAAGATTTTAACGGAACTAGGAATTGAAGATTCAGCAAATAAAATGATTTCTGAGCTAAGTGGTGGAATGCAGCAAAGAGTAGCTATAGCCAGATCATTAATTATTGAGCCTGATATATTGCTATATGATGAACCAACTTCAGCGCTAGATCCCATTAATACCAAAACGGTTTCTCAAATAATTAATAAATTAAAAAGTGAAAGAAATATGACTCAAATCGTTGTAACTCATGATATACCTTTCTCATATTCTATAGCTGATAAAATATCAATTTTAGATAAGGGAAAAGTCTTGTTATCAGGTGATATAGATACAATAAAAAACTCAAATAGTCCTATTCTAGAAACAATCTGATTTTGTGTATAATAGCTGTATGAATAAAACTGCTCAATTAGGAACTTTTTTTGTTGTTGGCATCATTGTGTTGTTGGTATTGTTCGAAGTTGTATCAGGTGTTTCTTTCTACAAGAAAGAAAAGACTTACATTTCCTTTTTTCCAACAGTAGGAGAATTAAGAGTAGGGAGTGAAGTTAAATTGTCTGGTGTAGAAGTTGGACGCGTTAAAAATATTTCCTTAGCAGGCCAGAATGTCCAAGTTGTAATTGCTATTAACAAAGATGTAATTATAAAAACAGACTCTCAAGCTTCAATTAACATGACGAGCTTATTAGGTTCAACTTATGTTGGCTTAAGTTTTGGTTCTGTTAATTCGCCAATATTAGGAGATGGAGGAGTGATACCTTCCAAAACCCCGGTAGATTTTAATTCTCTAGTTAGCAAGATTGATACAACTGTTGATATGGTCAATAAGCAGTTATTCGAATATCACGATAAAATTAAATCAATACTTGGTAATTTAAGTGAAATTACTGCTAGCATAGCTACTTCTCAAGGAACTATTGGTAAATTGGTTAATGATCCAAAAGTTTATGAGGAGTTAAATAAAACTCTAGAGTTTTTTTCCAGAATATCTGAAAAAATTGATAAAGGAAAAGGAACCATAGGTATGTTGGTAAATGACGACACTGTTTATGTTGAAGCAAAAAAAGCATTAGTAAAATTAAATTATCTTACTGACAAAGTAGCTACTGGTGAAGGATCCTTGGGGAAATTAGTCAATGATGACAAACTTTATAATGCAGTTAATGAATTATCAACGAATCTTAATGAATTAATTAAAAAAATTAATTCAGGACAAGGAACACTTGGAAAACTAATTAATGATGATCGTTTGTATTACGATGCTTTAAATTCAGTTAGAAAATTAAAAAATGCGACAGAAACTCAAGAAGATTTAGCACCTCTAACTACTATTACGGCAGCATTCGGAGTCATGACTCTGTTTTAACCATGCCAATTTATTCTACTAATCCAAATGCTAAAAGAAATTATCATATAGAAGAAACCTTTGAAGCAGGGATTGTGCTATCTGGCTCTGAAGTTAAATCTGTTAAACAGGGAAAACTTAGTATTAAAGAGAGCTATGCTGTCTCAAGAAGAGGAGAGATATTTATTATCAATTCTTATATATCTAAATTTTCTAATTCATCTTTTTTTGGACATGAAGAGAAAAGAGATAGAAAATTATTATTAAATAAAGCAGAAATCAGAAAGCTGATAGGGAAGATTCAAATTAAAGGTTATGCTCTAATTCCCATCAAGGTATACTCTCGGAAGAGCTTAATAAAGATTGAAATCGGCCTTGGAAAAGGTAAAAAACTCTATGATAAAAGAACAGATTTGAAGAAAAAAGACTTAAAAAGAGAGTTGGAGAGATCTTTTAAAAATAAAACTAGTATTTAGCTTCTTTTTGTAATATTCTAAGTTACTTATTATTTGGGGGCGATTTGGTTTCGACGAGGATTTTGCGTTTAGAAGTAGCATGTCGAGAGCTAACTCGTGAAAATTGCAAAAGCACTATAAGTGCCGAACCAATCAATCAACTTGCTGCCTAAATAGAGCAGCAACATTGTAATCAACTTTGCTCATAGAGTTTTTTACAATGTCATTCATATGAGCCTGAAAAAAAATATTTTCCCTTTATTTTTTTTCAGTATTAAAGGGAATCGAAGTATTTTTTGTTTTTTGGCTCAAGAAGTACTTTTAAATTTAATGCTAAAATAAGCATGTAGAAGCTCTATTTGGCACATTCTCGGACCTGGGTTCGATTCCCAGCGCCTCCACAAGAAAAGGAAAAGTCTTTGCAACAAATACTTATCGGAACTAACAATCAAGGCAAAATTGATGAATATAAAATTCTTCTTAAAGGCTTGTTCGACCCGGTATCATTGAATTCTTACGGGATTAGTCTCAATGTTGAAGAAACTGGGGTTACTTACGAAGAAAATGCAATAATTAAACTTAAATATTTAATTCAAAAATCTTCCATTCCTGTTATTACAGACGATTCAGGACTTGAAGTAATTTCATTAAATAATGAACCAGGTGTTTTTTCAGCAAGATATGCAGGGAAGGGCTCCTCAGATCAAGAGAATTTAAACAAGCTTTTAAAGAAAATGGAAGGAAATACAGATAGAACAGCAAGATTTGTGTGTTGTATAGCTTATGGTAATCCAACAAATGTTGATAGCCCAATTATAGGTTATGGAACATGCAAGGGCTTGATAACCGAGTCTCCAAAGGGAAAAAATGGGTTTGGATATGATCCCGTATTTTACAATGAAGAGCTTTCCAAGACTTTTGGAGAATTAGAACCAAATAAGAAGATTCTCTTAAGCCACAGATCTGAAGCTGTTAAAGATTTGCTAACAAAATTAAATATTTAATTTGTAAATAGTAAAATATTTAAATATTATAAGACTAGGTCCATGCGTAAGAGATTGACTAAGTATATCTTTGTAACTGGAGGCGTTATGTCCTCTCTTGGCAAGGGACTCGCTAGTGCAGCAATCGGAGCTTTGCTTGAGGCTCGAGGAATAAGAATTTCTCTTCAGAAACTTGACCCTTACATAAATGTTGACCCAGGAACAATGAATCCATATCAACACGGAGAGGTTTATGTTACTGATGATGGAGCGGAAACAGATTTAGATTTAGGCCATTATGAAAGATTTACTAATATAATTGCCAGCAAACACAATAATGTAACTACTGGTAAAGTTTACAATGAAGTAATTTCTCGTGAAAGAAAGGGAGATTATTTAGGAGAAACTGTTCAGGTTATTCCTCATATCACAGATGAAATAATAAAAAGAATCTATGCTATAGAACAAGAAGACAGTCCGGATGTTTGTATTGTGGAAGTTGGTGGAACAGTTGGTGATATAGAAAGTTTACCTTTTTTAGAATCTATAAGACAAATTAGAACCCAGTTAGGTAGAGAGAATGCAATTTTTGTTCATCTAACCTATGTTCCTTTTTTATCTGCAGCTGGGGAACTTAAAACTAAACCAACACAGCATAGCGTTAAAGACATGCTACAAATAGGAATTCAACCCGATATATTATTATGTAGAACTGATAGATTTCTTTCGAATGATATAAAAAAGAAGATTGCTCTTTTTTGCAATTTAAATGTTGAATCTGTAATTACGGCTAAAGATGTCGACATTATTTATGAAGTTCCAATAATTTTTCACAAAGAAGGTCTAGACGATATCATACTCGAGACTCTCAAAATGTGGACAAAAGAACCTGACTTTTCTAAATGGGAAAGAGTAGTTGCTAAAACTAAAAGATTAAAAAATGAAGTTTCAATTGGTGTCGTTGGAAAATATGTAGAACATAAAGATGCATACAAAAGCCTACATGAAGCATTATGTCATGCATCCATTGAGAACAATGTTAAATTAAACATTAAATATATAGATTCTGAGGATTTAGAAAAAGAGTCGCCAAAAAAACTTTTAGCATCCTGCGATGGTATTTTAGTGCCAGGGGGTTTTGGCGATAGAGGTTTTGAAGGAAAAATTTCAGCTATTAATTATGCAAGAGAAAACAATATTCCTTTTTTTGGAATATGTCTGGGTTTGCAAATGGCAGTTGTTGAGTATGCAAGGAATGTTTGCGATATAAAAGATGCTGGAACTATAGAGTCTAATAAGAAATCAAAAAATTATGTTATAGATTTAATGCCGGATCAGAAAAAATTACAAACCAAAGGAGCAACAATGAGACTGGGTCAATATCCCTGTGAGATTAAGAAAGCTTCAAAAGTCTTTCAAGCCTATAAAAAAACTAAGATTTCAGAAAGACATAGGCACAGATATGAAGTTAATCCCGAATATCATTCTACATTGATTAATAATAATTTAATTTTAAGTGGTTTGTCTCCTGATGGTACTTTGGTAGAAACGATTGAAATAAAAAAACATAAATGGTTTGTGGCTTGTCAATTCCATCCAGAGTTCAAATCTAAACCTTTTCGTTCACATCCATTATTCCGTGATTTTATTAAGGCATCATCTAAAAAATCTTAATGTATAATTCTGACTCTTTTTATAAAAAAAATAATATAAACTTTCTTTTTCCATATGATGAATCTAATGTTCCGATTTACGATGCAAAAGAGGATGAAGGTGGTATTCTAAGTGCCTTTACAATTGACGATGAGTCAACATATGACCATGACGATGCTATTACAATTAAAAAAAATCAACAAGTCTTCGAACTATATGTACATATAACCAATTTTTCTAATTATATCGATTATGGTTCAGAGTATGACAAAGAGGCCAAAAACAGAACCAATACAATCTATACGCCAATATGGAATTTTGATTTATACGAAAGAAAAATCGTAGAGAACATAAGTTTAAAAGAAGGGGAACTCCGAGAAACAATTTCAATCAAATTCACAATTTTAGATTATAAAATTGAAGACACCGAAGTTTTTAATTCCACTATCAATATAGATAAAAATTATTCATATAAAGAATTTGACAAAAATATTCAATTAAGCGAAGAATTCATATTTCTTGATGAGTTTACTAATAGAATCAGACAAAAAAGAATATTAAATGCTGATTTTAAATCATTTAATGAGCAATTATCTATATCCGAAGTTGATAATAAACTATTTATTAAAAGCAATGATCAATTTATTTCATTCAGGATAGTTTCTGAACTTATGATACTTGCTAACGAAAAATTATCTGAATATACAATTGGTAATTCGATACCTTCTATCTACAGGTCTCAAGTAAAATCCGATTATTTGGAAATACTCGAATTACCAACAACTCCCAAAGTTGTTTTTTATAAAAATGTTTCACCTGTTGAGGTATCTACAGAATACGGATATCATTTTGGCTTAGGTGTTAATTCTTATCTTCAATTTACATCTCCTATCAGAAGATATTCAGATTCAATTCTTATGAGACAACTAGATGCGTGGTTGAAATACTCTAGGATAATGTTCTCAGCAAACGAATTAAATAGCATTATTAGAACTACTAAAGATTCAATCCAACTAAACAGAAGAAAATCTAGAAATACTCATAAATTCTGGGCTCTTAAATTTATAGAAACAAATAATCTTAAAAATCTATCTGGCTATATTTATTCAGATGCAAAAAGCCAATATGTTATTTATTTTAATGAAATTGGTTTCTTTCATTCTATTAAAAAAATATCTTGTAAAAAAACTTATAAAATTATGGATAAAATCGAAATATCGTATAGCTCTTTAAATCCAGAACTTTTAACTTTTAATGATATAGAGGATATTGTTTAATAAATAATTCCAGCTATGAAATTACTTTCTTCTGTAAGACATTTTTGTTATAATAAGTTAACCCAATAAATAATTACAAGATATCTAAATATATTTAAATGATTTAAGGAGATTTGTTTTGGGAAAAGATTCACTAACTCTAATTGACAATAGAACTGATAAGACTTATGAGATTGATATTACTGACAGCACCATAAGAGCCAAAGATTTGAGACAAATTAAAGTCACAGATGATGAATTTGGGATGATGAGCTACGACCCATCTTTTGAGAATACTGCTTCTTGTAAGAGTAGTGTCACTTATATTGATGGCGATAATGGTATTTTACGGTATAGAGGTTATCCAATTGAACAACTAGCTGAGAGTTCTTCTCAATTAGAAGTTGCAAAATTACTTGTTGATGGAGAGCTACCTAATGAGAAGGAATTACGAAAATGGACAGAAGATGTTCTAAGTGAAAATAATATTCCAAATGAACTTCTCGAAATTATTCAGAGTTTTCCTAAGGACTCTCATCCTATGGGAGTATTGATTAGTTTAATAGCAGCACTTTCGACTTTTTATCCAGATTCAAAAAATATAACAGACGAAAGAGAAAATTATAAAAATATCTGTCGTCTTATTGCACAAGTTCCTATTTTGGCTGCATATTACTATAGACACTCCCAAGGCCTTAAAATTGTCCCTCCTGATAATTCTTTATCCTATGCAGAAAATTTTCTTAATATGATGTTCGAGGGTGATGAAAAAAAATTACATCCAAATTTAGTTAGCGCAATGGATACTTTGTTGATATTGCATGCTGACCATGAACAGAATTGTAGTGCTAGTGTAATGAGGAATGTAGGTAGTTCAGAACCTGATCCATATTCATCAGTTTCAGCAGCAACTTCAGCATTATATGGTCCTTTGCATGGTGGTGCGAACGAAGCTGTTTTAGAGATGCTAAATCAAATTGAATCCGTAGAAAACATTCCCATTTTCTTAGAAAAGGTTCAGAAAAAAGAAGTAAAATTAATGGGATTTGGACATAGAGTTTACAAAGCATACGATCCTAGAGCAAAATATATCAAGAAAGCAGCTGACAATGTTTTTGAAATCACAGGAACTAATCCTCTTTTGGATATTGCTCTTAAACTTGAGTCTATTGCATTAAGCGAAGAATACTTTATTAAAAGAAATCTCTATCCAAATGTTGATTTCTATTCTGGTTTAATTTATCAGAGCATGGGTATTCCGACTGAGATGTTTACAGTTCTGTTTACAATAGGAAGAACTCCTGGTTGGCTTGCACAATGGGTAGAATTTCTATCAGATAAAGATCAAAAAATTGCAAGACCTAGACAAGTTTATACTGGATATGAAGAAAGGGACTATTTAGATATTTCCAAGAGATAGTTCAAATAATATTTTGCAAAATATTTGGATAAACACCTAAAATAATAGTTACAATTGCACATACAATTATTATTGCTTTGTTGATAAATGAAAAGTTAATATTTTCCTTTTGATCTAATTGTCTTTCAGAGAAAATAATTTTTATTACTTTTAGATAATAATAAAAAGATATTAAAGTTCCAATTAATATAAAAGCAGGAAGAATTAATCCGAATGATTTATAACTGATTAAAATTATATTAAATTTTGCCCAAAAACCAGCAAAAAGAGGAGCCCCTGCCAGAGACAACATAAAACAAGAAATACAGATTGCTAAAAAAGTGTTATTTTTGTACAAGCCACTTAGATTGTCTATATCTAAATATTCTTCAGAATTAGGTAGCGAATTTATACATACATACAATCCTACATTGGCAACAGTATAAAATGTAAAATATAAAATTAAAATATCTCCTGAGATGTTATTAGGCGACATTATGCCTATAAGCATCATTCCAGCGTGAGGTATGCCAGAATATGCAAGAAGTCTTAATAAATTATTTTGTTTTATGGCCAATAAAGAGCCAACAAGAATTGATACAATACTTATTATGGCGATAATTATTAAAATATGATGATTCAACGAATTACTAGTTAGAGCATTAAAGAAAAAAATTAAAAAACCTATAATAGATATCTTTGGAATGGTACTTAAAAATGGGAGCATGTTCATTGGTGCAGATTCGTAAACATCAGATACCCAAAATTGAAAAGGGTACAATGCACATTTAAAGCTAACTGCAATAAGAAGAAAGATTGAAGCAGTTAGCAAAATAAAATCATTAGATCCCCAATCGATATCCACAAAACTAGTAGTCCCTGCAATTGCGTAAAATAGAACTGCAGAAAAGATCAGGCATACAGTCGATAAAGATCCAAAGAAGAAAAATTTTGTAGCTGCTTCTATGGATTTTTTTGAATTTGTCCCCATTCCTGAAATTAAATAAAGAGGTATGCTTAATAATTCAAAAGAAATAATTAGTGTAAAAAATTCTCTAGATGATACAACTAGCATTGCTCCAACCAAAGAAAGAATGATAAGGAAGCAATACTCGTTGAAGTATTTTTTTAATTCATCAGTTTTTGAATTCGAAACAATTAATAGGGAAAACATTGAAGCTAATACTAAAATTATTTTAATTATTTTTGTATATTGGTTGTTTTCTAGAGTAGCGTTTAAATGAAGTCCATCTGGAATTTGGTTAATTAAAAATATAATGGAAATACTTGTTCCTACAAATAGCATAGATTTGTTAAGAAATCTCTTATGACCTAAATCGATTATTGAATTAGCTAGTAAAGCAATAGAGAGAATTATGAGAGTTATTTCAGGGAGTAAAAAAATTAATTTTTCCATGAACCCGCCTCATTTAATATGTAATATGAATCAATATTGATAAACTCAGTTAAAAAACTAGGAAAGATTCCTATTAGACATATTAAGATTATTAGTAAATAAACTATAGTTTTGTCTTCCACATCTAAGTCTTTATTTGTATTATCCGAAGATATAAATCTAAAACATATCTTTTTTACGGTTCTAAACATATAAAGAGTGGTTATAAGTATTCCAAATATTGGGACAAATAATAATAGATATTGTTCGGACAAATATACGCTCAACATAATTAAAAACTCAGCTATAAAGCCACTTGTTAGTGGAAAACCAATACTTGCAAATGCAGCAAAGATAAATACATAAGCTAAATTAGGTGAATTATCAAGCATAGAGCTTAATTGGCTAATAGACCTTGTATTTTTAATCTTGTGTATGAGTCCAACTGAATAAAAAAGCAAACATATAATTAATCCATGAGAAATTGTTTGGGTGATAGCACCAATCATTCCTATATGTGAATACATAGCAAGTGCAAGAAAAATGTACCCAATATGTGACAAAGATGCATAAGCAGCTAAATATTTTAAGTCATCTTGCATCATTGCTGTAAATGCACCATAAATAATATTAATAGAAGCCAGAATTATTAATAAAGTTTTATACTGAACAAATTCTAGTCCAAGAATAGGAATTATAACTTTAATAAAACCAATAACTCCTATTTTCATTAATATCCCAGCAAATAATATCGAACCCGCAGTTGGTGCTGTTCCATGTCCATCTGGGACCCAAGTATGAAATGGCCAAAGCGCTGAATGAGAGCCAAAGCCAACAAGTAAAAGGAAAAAAGCCAATATATTTTTAGTTGAAGTAATTTCATTACTAGAACTTAGAGCACTAATAGAAAAAGTCCCCCCTTGAATTCCTATTATGGCAACCCCAAAGAATATTAGGAGAGAGCCAAATAGTAGATAAAGAGTAATTTTATAAGCACCATAATTTTTAGTTCCAACAGATAAGTAGTTTAATATTTTAGAAAAAGGTCCGGACACTTCCCTATCTAAGTTGTATCCCCAGTTCATAATCATTAAGAACATTGGAACTACTGCTATCTCATAAAAAAGAAAAAAAACAAATAGATCATCAGCCAAAATTAATCCATATATTCCAACTGATATTAGCAATATAAGAGTATTAATTTCATTTAATCTTTTTTCTGTTTTTAAAGTGGAGTAAAGGGCAGTTATTATTGTTATGTTAGCTAAAAACAATAATGCAATTGATATTTTATTAGTAATGAAGCTCATCGAAATTCCTAAAGTCGGAAAAAGTTGATAAAGCATTATTTGAGGGTTAAACACTTGAGAACTAGAAAAATATTGTAGATATGTAAACAAAGAAATAATTAACAGCGAAATTACAGAACATAGAATAGGTACATATCTTACTATTGTTATTTTAGATCTATAAATATTTACTATGATAGATGCAAGAATTGGTAGTATTAATATCGACAATAAGTAGGTCATAATACTAATACTCCTGCATTTGAAATATTAACAAATACTGCACCAAACAAGGCGAGTAGAACAAAGAAAAGAACAACTCTTATTGCATATTTTCTTGCTATTCCATCTTGCATACTCATTAAAAATTTTGAAGTACTAAGTATTTTGATTGGTATTACATTTATTAATCCATCGATTATATTTCTATCAAACCAAGCGATATATATAGAAAGTTCTTTAAAACATTTATTATATATTTCAATATAAATTGGTTCTGAATCAAATATTCTCTTTGCAAATTTCTTTAGATTCAACGACATATCTTGAATATTCTTTTCGTAAAAATAGTTGATAATTATTGCTGTTATTATGATTAATTGTATTGGTATTACATAAAGAAGGTTTAAATTAAAACTATGTAAACTGATCCCAGTTGAATCAAAGAATATTCTTTTTGTGATTGGACCAAAGGCTGAGAATAAAGCCAAGAATAAAAGAGGTATATAATAGCGCCAACTAATGTTCTGCAGTTTGTAGTTAGTCGAATTTTTAAATTTTATATCAGTTAGATTAAAATAAAGTCTTGATGAATATAATGCGGTGAAGAAAACGCTTATTATTAAGATTCCTAGCTCTATATATCTACCTTCTTCTATTACAATTGACAAAATAGCTTCTTTTGATTCTGACCCAGTGAATAAATAAACTGAAGATAGAGATAGGCACCCTATAAGTAAGATTATTCCAATTAAAGAGGTTTTCTTAACGGTTCCTTTTAATTGTTCTAAATCCGAATGACCTAGTGTTGCAATTACAACCCCAGCCAGTAGAAATAGCATTGACTTGAAGAAACTATGAGAAAATAAATGATATTCTGCAAAGGTCCCCTGACCTAAGCCAACAGCAACATACATTAATCCAATATGAGAAATAGTTGAATAAGCAAGTATCTTCTTTATGTCGGTTTCACTGTAAGCCATAATAGAACCAACAAAGGTTGATATTAGGCCTATATAAAATAAGATTTCAAGAGAATTCCCAACCAAAGGTGAAACAGTAAGAAATGAAGAGTCTATTTTCCCCAAGAGAATTACTCCTGCTACGACCATTGTAGCGGAATGAATTAATGCAGATACTGGTGTTGGACCTTTCATAGCTTTTGGTAGCCATATATTAAAAGGGAATTGAGCAGATTTAGTTAAAACTGCAATAATAATAAATACAATTCCTGTGGATATAAAAGTGAAATTTGAAAGAGAAGATGTAGTTTCAAATAGAATATAATTAAGAGTTCCAAATTTGGAAGAAATAATTATTATTCCAGATAAGAAAAACAAGTCGCCAACTCTAGTTATCCAGAAAGCAATTGTTGAAGATTTTATAGCTTCATTATCTTTATTCCAAAACCCTATAAGAAAATATGATGCTAAACCAAGAAATTCCCAGAAAATAAAACTTCCTAGTAAGTCATTAGATATAACAAATAAAAACATTGATGTAATAAAAATTGTAAGAAACAAAAAATACTTGTTGTATCTTGAGTAAGATTCATTTTCAATAAATTTTGATGAAAAAATCAATATTAGAATAGATATACCTAAAACAACTAATGAGATTAAAGTATAAGTTTTTATGCCAAGATGAAACGTAATTGGGAGGAACCAGAAGTTCTTTATTTCTATAAAATTAAAACTAGAAACTCCATTAATGTCAGATAAGACATTAAAAGAATAAATAGGAATCATCAATATTAAAATCGACGAATAAACCATAGCTGGAAGAATCCAATTTAATTGCTTTGGACCTTTTAGCAAATTATTCGAAAATACTGAAACTATAGGTAAAATTGATAAAAAAATAATTAAATTTACAAAATTCATCCCTAAATGTCCTTCAATCTATTAAGATCATCAATATCTATAGTATTATTAGTTCTCTGATTAATAAGAAAAATTGCCAATCCTATCGCAACTTCGCATGCTGTAATTACTAAAACAAATAGAATAAATATATTAGCAAGCTCATTGGCATGTGCTTTGGATATTGTAATGAATAAAAGATTAATTCCGTTTAAAAATAATTCGATTCCAATAAGAAGTGATAAAATATGTTTCTTGCTTAGCAACATAAAGATACCTATAGAGCTTATTACAAGTGAAGTATAAACAAGCAACATAAACATATTATTTGATTTCCTTCCTAAATTTTAATAATGTAAGGCATCCAACGATAGTTCCTAATAAAAGAATTGATGCAATCTCTAACAATAGAAACCAATCATTAAATAGTGATTTACTAATTTCTTTAGATGAGAAAGTATTTGATTCATTAAAATTCTTTTCTAGTTGAATAAATATTTCTGATTCAGAGATTAAAGTTGCAACACCAATAAAGAATATGAAAGAAACAAAAAGAGCTCTGATTGGACGGTTGAAAGTTTCTCCAAGATTTTTATAATCCCAATTCCCGGTCAATATGATAGCAAAAAGAAATAAAATTAAAGTTCCACCTGTGTAAAGAAGTATTTGCACAGTTCCGAGAAGTGCAGAGCCAATCAATATAAAAATAAAGGCTATTAGAAATAATGTGACACCGAAAAAGAATGCTGACCTAATAATTTTCGAGCTCATCGATGTTGCAAAAGCTGCAAGAATAGAGAGAATGCAAAATATTACAACTATTGTATTAATCATTTTTGTTCACCCATAGAAGGTTTATGTGAATTTTGCAATATGCTTCCTTTAGCCCATGATTCTTCTAATTCAGATGCATTTTTCATCATTTTTTCTTTTGTTAAGTATAAATCTGATCTTAATTTCACTGGCTTTTCAGGTGTTTTCATCATTATTATTGCATCGACAGGACAAATTTGCACACATAGTTCACATTGTATACAGCTTTGCAAGTCTAGATTGAATACCTTTGGCCATCCTCTTCCATCTCTTTTTTCAATTTCGATTTCGATTATTTGAGATGGACATATTCTTTCGCAGAGTTTACATGCGATACAATTTTCTTCTCCTGTTTCTTTATTAGAAGTTAGTCCAAATGTTCCTAGCCGTAATCGCTCAGGCATATCTCTTTTCTCTAGTGGATAATTAATCGTTATACTTTTTTTAGGTATATTTTTGAGAGTAAAACTTAAATTTCTAAAAATGTTTTTAGTTAACTTTATTATATTCATCGTACTAAAAATCACCAAAATATTTAATAAAACATGTAGCCAACAATGCTAGAAAAGAAATTGGGATAAGCTTTATCCAATTAAATCTAAGCAGTTGATCGATTCTAATTCTAAAAAAACTCCATCTTATAAATAAAATTAATGTAAAAAAGAGAAGAGCTTTTAAGACTATTAACATGTTAGAACTTATAAATGGTCCGTTAGGTCCACCAAAAAAAACTATAGATCCAAGTACAGATATTCCAAAGAGATGGGCGTACTCAGCTAAGTAGAAAATTGCGAATTTGATTCCAGAGTATTCTGTTGTATATCCAGAGACAAGCTCTGATTCTGCCTCTGATAAATCAAAAGGTATTCTGTTTCCTTCTGCAAGAGCTGAAACAAAAAAAATAACAAAACTAATTTGTCCAATAAATGGATAAAAGATGGTCCACAGTTTTTCTTGTGAATTAATAATATCGGAAAAACTTAAGCTACCAATTAATATGCATGGGATTAGTAATGATATAACTAATGGTATTTCATAAGAAATAATTTGGGCCGTTGTCCTTATAACAGAGATTAATGCATATTTATTATTTGAAGACCAGCCGGAGACAAAGATGCCAACAATTATTAGTGAGCTAATTGCAATAAATAGCATTAAGCTCAAATCAGCATTAATCATTGGATTATCAAAATAAAAGGGTAATAATGCAAAGGAGCCCAGACTGACAACCATTACCCAAATAGGACCAAAATTAAATAATAACGAATCGGAATTTTTAGGAATCGAATCATCTTTTATCATTAGCTTTAAAGCATCAGCCAAAGGCTGAAGCCAACCATGAGGTTTACCAACAAGATAAGGTCCTATCCTTGATTGAATTCGTGCTGCAACTTTTCTCTCTAGCCAAACTAAATAAGCTACGATCAAAATTAATGTAGAAATAGACATAAATATTGGGAAACTAAATTGTAAAAATTCTTTAAACATTATCTATCAACATCTCCAAAGACAGGATCGAGTGACCCTAAAATCGCAACGGAGTCAGCAACATAATTTCCTGGCAATATTTTTTCTATTACAGACAAATTCGAAAAAGATGGTGCTCTAATTTTCATTCTGTAGGGGATAGAAGTTCCATCTGAAACAACAAAAAAGCCTAATTCTCCTCTTGGAGACTCAACAGAAGAATAAAAAGAACCTTTTGGTGGTTTTATTAGTTTTGCACTTTTAAGAGGTTTTCTAGAGCATAAATCACCTGTAGGTATACCTTCAATTATCTGTTCAACAATTTTAAGGGATTCGATATTTTCTTTGATTCTTACTAATGTTCTATCGTAGGCGTCTCCTGTTTCACCAAGTGGTATGTCGAAATCAAATTCGTTGTAGCACTCATATGGTTTATTCTTTCTTATATCAAAATTAATTCCTGATGCACGTGCTACTGGACCAGAGCAACCATTTTCTTTTGCTAGTTTTTGGGAGATTACACCAATATTTCTAGTTCTCTTAATAATTATTTCATCTTTAGAAAACATATTGCTATATTCAAGTAATAAAGGTCGTAAGTACGAAATTAAATCGTGAATTTTGTCTACCAATTCAGGTTTTACATCATATCTAACACCACCAATTTGATTCAAATTAGTATGAAAACGAGTTCCAGTAAGTTCTTCCATTATATCTAGTATTTTTTCTCTTTCTCTAAAGCAATATAGAAAAAGACTCGCGCCACCACCTAATGCTCCGCCTAAGTCTAGTCCATAGGTTCCGAGTGCAACTAAATGAGAGCTGATTCTTTGGAGTTCAGCGCCAAGTACCCTAATGTAAGAAGCCCTTCGTGGAACTTCAATTGAACACATTTTTTCAACAATGTTTACAAATCCTAATGAATTAGAAGTAGGGGACAAATAATCATCTCTTTCAAGCACTGGAGGAATCATATCGTAATCTAGAACTTCTGTTAGCTTCTCAACGCCTCTGTGAAGATAGCCAAGGTAAGATTCAACTTTATTAATTCTTTCCCCTTGCAAATGAAGTTTTAGTCTAAAAACTCCGTGAGTAGAAGGGTGTTGAGGACCCATATTGATAGCGAGGTCTCCAAAATCCTGTTCTATAATTTTGTCTTCCAAGATTCGTACTCCTCTTTGGTAGGTCTATATGGTAGCTTGTGTGTGTTCATTGAATATTCCTTTCTTAAGGGATATCCTTCCCAGTCATCTGGCATCATAATTCTTTTCATATTTGGATGGTTAATAAAATTTATACCGAATAAATCATATATTTCTCTTTCTTGCCAATTCGCTCCAGAAAATATCTGTGCTAATGACGGAACTTCACAGGCGTCTTCTAGAATTATATTAAATTCTAAATCTTCGTTTAATTTAATATTCGATATAACATATGTAAGAATTAAACCATCTTCGAAATCTGTAGCCGTAATGAATTTAAGATACTCAAAACCTTTGTTTTTATAAGTAGTTGCATAATTTAATATCTCTTCTTTCTTGATAAAATTATTTGAAATGAGGTTCTTTTGTTTTTTAACTTTCTTTTCTTCAATTTTAATTTCATTTTTTATACAAGGAACATTTTTAGTAGGAGAAGCTTTACCAGTGGAAATTATATTTTGCAGTTCCATTATTCCTTCAATAAAAGCTTCGGGAGTAGGAGGACAACCTGGGACATAAACATCTACAGGGATGACCCAGTCAACTCCAGGAACTACACTATAAATATGTCTGTAATGGTCTCCAGATATTGCACAGCTTCCTGCAGCGATTACCCATTTTGGAGAAGCCATCTGATCATAAAGTGTTTTAATTCTGTCGGACATTTTAACTGTAACTGTTCCAGCAATTATCATTAAATCAGCTTGTCTCGGAGAAGCTCTAGTTATCATTCCTAGTCTATCTAAATCATATCTAGATGAGAACGTTGCCATCATTTCTATTGCACAACACGCAAGGCCAAATGATAAAGGCCATAAGCTAGATTTTTGTGCCCAATTAAACAATTTTTTTGTACTGGTTATAAATAAATTAGCACCAGGTAGTTTGGTAAAAGTTCCTATATCTTCTAATGATTTTTTTACATTTCCCATTTTAAATAACCCTTTTTATATGCATAAATCCAGCCTATAAATAGTATTATTATAAAAGTTATGAAAGAAAAATATGATAGTTTAGTTGGGTCGTCTAAGCTCAATATCCATGGAAAGACGAAGACTAATTCAATATCAAAAAGTATAAAGATTAATGCAATTTTAAAATAAGAAATTGGTATTTGTTTCCAGGATGTTTCTATGCTTGGCTCTCCACACTCATATATTGTATCTAAGGGATTTGTGTTTCTTCCCAGTATGAATTTAATCACTTTGGATGTAAAAATCATCAGAAGGGGAATGCTAATAATAGCTACAAAGATTATAAGAAAAAAACTGTATTCCATCATGACCCAGCACTATATTTTTAACAGATTATTGACTATTTGCAAAGTATTCAAGCCGAACGAATAGGAGCTTCATCCACCAAGCTGCTTGCTGATTATTAGATTGTAAACTCGATCTATAGTACTAACTATTTCAACAAAAAAATTATCTAAAATCTGAGATTCAATATCATCCTTATTCTCTTTACTGCTAGATAAAGTCTCAAGAAGTTCCATGTTCTCTTCCCTTATTTTACCGGCCATTTCATCTAATTCTTCATTTGATAAAGTCTCAATTAAGGCCAAATCTTGATTATCAATCTTTAATTTAATCATTCTATCTTCTAGGAGATTGATTGACAAAGAGGTAGCATCTTTAAATGCTTTATTGAAGATTTCTAATATTATATTTTCTTTCATTAGTTAAATTTATGAATATTTAAAATAATCTTAGTGAGTAGCTTTATTGTTAGTTCTATATCGTTCAAGGTTGCTACTGAGCTAGGACTATGTAGATATCTTACTGGTACTGACAAAACAGTTGCCTTTGACCCTTCTCCAGTAACTTGAAAAGCTGTAGAATTTGTTCCACCAGCATTTTTTGCCGTCAATTGATAATCAATTTTATTAGAAGTTGCTAAATTTTCTATAAAAGTATTAAAATCTCTATCAGCTATTAGGTATTTATCAGATATACGAATTTCTGGACCAGCACCTATATGAGCTAACGATTTATGTTTTGGAACTCCTGGTAAGTCATTTGAAACTGTTCCTTCTAGAGCAATAGAAAAATCTGGTTTTACTCTTGAATTAATGATTCTTGCTCCTCTCAAACCCATTTCTTCTTGGACTGAGGCAGATACAGTAAGCTGACATTTAAGATTTTTTTTCTTAATGCTTTTAATAGCTTCAATTGCTACAAAAAGACCAACTCTATCATCTAAAGCTTTTGATAAGACTCTCCCATTATCAACTAAACATTTAGTAGAGAAAGTTACTGGATCACCAACTTTAACTAGTTTTTTTAATTTTTTATATTCAATTCCAGAATCTATAATGCAATCATCAATTTCTGGAGCACTATCGGTATCTTTCCTTATGTGGGGTGGGATTGCACCAACAGTTACATCTATTTCATCTTTACCCCATATAGTAAGCCTCTGACCATAAAAAAGTTTTGGGTCAATACCACCTAAAGGTATTACTCTGATTATTCCATTCTCTTCTATATGCGAAACAATAAATCCTACTTCATCCATATGTGCGTCAACAAGAATTCTGGGACCATTATTGTCTGTGATTTTAAAAATTACATTACCCATAGGGTCTGTTGTTATCTCTTCAGAATAATTCTTTAATTCTCTTTGAACTATTTCGCTTACAAGATTTTCACAACCAGGTACACCAGGACAATCACAAAGTTCTTTTAAAAGTTTTAAATCCATAACAATAAATATAAACTAAATTACTATAAGTTCTAACCAGAGTATTCCACATAGTTTCTTGGTGTTTCATGAAGACGAACCTTTATTTCGAGCTCCTTTTTTATTTTATTTCTAAGAATTTTCCAAATGACTATAGCTATATTTTCAGCAGTGGGTATTAAATTCTCGAATTCTGTAGTATCAAGATTTAAATTTTTATGATCAAATTTCAATTCTATTTCTTGTTCTATTACATTGCCAAGATATTTTAAATCAATTAAATATCCAGATTCGCTGTCAATTTCTCCTGTAACTGTTACTTCTAATTCGTAATTGTGTCCATGATAGTTTTCATTGTTGCATAATCCATAGAATTCGGCATTTTTTTTATCTGACCAATTAGGATTATGTAGTCTATGCGCAGCATTAAAATTCGCCTTTCTTGTTACGGATATCATTTCATCTTTGCAATAACTCAATTTTATAACCATCAGGATCTTCAACAAAAGCAAGTATTGATTTACTTCCTTTCATTGGACCTGGCTCTCGAGTTATCTTCCCCCCTTTGTTTTTAATAATTTCACAAATAGAATAAATATCATCGACACCTATAGCTATGTGCCCAAAACCTTTGCCTAAGTCGTAATTTTCAATCCCCCAATTATAGGTTAATTCTAAAAAAGGTTCTGGATCATTTTCATTAATAGCAAGAAAAGCTAAAGTAAAATCACCATGAGGATATTCAGTTTTTCTTACTAATTTTAGACCGATTATATTAGTATAGAAGTCAATTGATTTATCAAGATCTCCAACTCTTATCATTGTGTGTAAGAACTTCATCTTTGAAATTTTAATTTATTGCCCTAATTAAGTAAAGTTATATATCGTGGATAACATAATACAGATAAAAGGATTAAAGAAAAGCTATAACGAAAATCTAGTCTTTGAGTCAATTAGCTTAAATGTAAATAGAAATTCTATTTTTTGGATTAAAGGTGTTAATGGTTCAGGGAAGTCTACATTGATGAAGATAGTTGCTTCTCAAATTGAAGATTACGAAGGAGATATTTTTTACGAAAATAACAATATAAGAAATATAGGAAACGAAATACATAATCAAATATTTTATTTACCAAGTTCTTCGGCACTTTATCAAGGATTAACGGCTTTTGAAAACGTAAAATTCTTTTCGAGTATTTTTAAATCAAAAGATTATAATTTTAGGAATAAGTTAATAAAAGACTTTCAAGTTGATAACTATATCAACAAAAGAGTAGATGAGTTGTCAGATGGAATAAAAAAGAGAGTATCTTTGCTAATATCTTTTTTAATTCAACCCGAAATCTTATTGCTTGATGAGCCTTATAGCTTTTTGGATACTAAATCAGTAGAAAATCTAAATCAGATAATTAACGAATATATTTCTAACGGAGGGACACTGCTAGTTTCAGATAATTCTTTTTTTGTAGAAAGATTGAATCCTGATTCTTTTTTTGAATTGTAAGTCTAATGAGAAAATATTTATCAATTTTTAACTTAATTCTATGGAAAGATTTAGTGTCAGAGTTTAGAGAGAAATTAAATATAATTTATTTTTTAATTTTAGCTCCTGCTGTATCACTTATGTTTTTTGTTTTTATTGGTGAACAAAACCCTGTTCATTTGTTTTTTCTTACTATATTAATTATTAACTTAATAACAAATCAAAGGATATCGAGACAAGAAGTTACTTCGCAGGGTGAGCTAATTCTTATCAATATACCTTTCGATTTATCTGTACTATGTTTATCAAAAATATTATTTACATTTTTACTTAATTTTTTAATACTAATTGTGGCTCTTGTAATGTTTATATTTTTATTGGGAGACTTTTTCTTTAACAATGTAATTAGTTTTATTATTTTTTCTATTTCATTTTCATTGGGACTCTCGATAATACTCACTACTTTTTCTTTAATGTTGGAGCGGATTAGATCCGAAGGACAGTTTATGTTGATTATGATTTATCCTTTAATTATTCCCTTTTTGGTACTCTCCTATAATTGCTTGTCTGAAATAAATATTCTAGATTTAATTAATTTTGTTAATACATTTTCTTTGCAAGTACTTATAGCATTCGATATACTTCTCTTGGCTGTGTGTCCAATACTCTTTAGTTATTCTTTAAGAAGGTGATTTATGCTTAAAATATTATTCAAATTCTCGCCAACAATCTCTCTAATTTTAATATCAATAAGTCTTTATATGATTTTTATATATGCACCACGAGAAATCGTTATGGGAGACGTACAAAGAATATTTTATTTTCATATGGCATATGTACTAGTTTTCACAATCGCTTTTATAATGAATTTGTTTTTTTCAATTAAGTTTCTTGTTGATAACAAAAAAATCAATTCTGTATATGCATATGTAAATGGAGAAATAGGAGTAGTTTTCACTCTTTTAACAATAATTTCAGGAATGTTTTGGGCGAAACCAATTTGGGGGACATGGTGGACTTGGGATCCTCAATTAACTACTACTTTTATTCTATTGCTTTTGTATTCTTCTTATCTTGTATTTCATAAGCTTTCTACTAGCGCAGGAGTGCCTAGATATGCAGCAGTTTTTGCAATAATAAGTTTTATAGATTTGCCAATAGTTTATATTTCAGTTCGAGTAATGAGAGGAATTTCTCCTGTTGTCTTTGGTGGAGAGGGAGGAGGAATTTCGCCAGAAATGATGGACACATTGCTTGTTACATTAGCTGGTTTCTTTTTCTTGTATCTTTCCATTTTCGACCTAAGATTAAAACTAGATAAATAGTGATTCGAAGTTAAAATACTGACATGGTTATAGATTCTTTAGAATATCTTTTTTACTCTCAAGTCGTTTGTTGGCTAATTCTTTTTGGATATCTTTTCTATATTAATAATAAAATTAACAGGAAGCGTTAATAATGTCGCCAAAAAACAAGATAAAGATACTCTCAATATTCCTAATCCTTTTCTTCTCGTTTCTTATTTATAAGGCGATAGAGTCTTCATTGGTTTACTACCTTACAGTATCTGAGGCAGTTGAAGCTAAATCTTTTAGTAAGATAAAGAGATTAAGAGTTTCAGGCATTGTTCAAGAGGGTTCAATAAAAACAAACGAAGATGGTTCAATTTCATTTAAAATTAAAGACCAAAATTCCATGATTTATGTAGAATATAAAGGAGTGATACCTGATATTTTCAAAGACAACATAGAGGCAGTAGTTGAGGGCTCTATGGATAAAGATACTTTTTTTGCTAACAAGTTGTTTGCTAAATGTCCAACAAAATATGAGGAGGAAAAATTAGTGGATAATAGGTCGACCATTGTTCAATAGTGTTGGAGAGGCATCTCTTTTTCTTTCATTTTTAGTTGCTTCCTTAGGATTCTCTTTTCTTTGCTTGGGAATATTAAGAAAAGAGAATAGATTTGTATTTATAGGAACTCGCTGTATTAATTCTGTCTTAGTCCTATTAACAATTACAATAGGAATCTTAATTTATTTGTTAATCACCAAAGATTATACAAATGCATATGTTGCTAAAAATGTAAGTAATGATTTGTCTATGATGTATTCTGTAGCTGCTTTATGGGCAGGCCAAGAAGGATCACTTCTTCTTTGGTCATGGATTATGTCAATTTATTTATTTATTGTCTCCATAACAAAGTCGAGAGACAAATTAATCCCTATAACTCAAGCATCAATTCTATTCGTGCTCGTATTCTTTATCCTTCTTATAGTTTTTATTGAGAGCCCCTTTGAAACATTAATGTCACCAGAAGCAAATGGTAGAGGATTGAATCCGATTTTACAAAATATCTATATGGCGATTCATCCAGTAACTCTATATGTTGGATATATCGCTCTTACAGTACCTTTCGCATTTTCTATTGCCTCAATCCTAGCTAAAGATAATTCTGATAAATGGATTAAAATTTCTAAACGCTGGACTTATTTTAGTTGGGTTTTTTTATCAGCAGGTCTTCTTTTAGGATCAAGATGGGCGTATTTAGAATTAGGTTGGGGTGGATATTGGGCCTGGGATCCGGTAGAGAATGTAGCCCTGATGCCATGGCTAGTTTTAACTGCTTTTTTGCACTCCTCAATGGCACAGGAATCAAGAAGTTTATTAAGAAAATGGAATGTTTTTTTAATCTTCCTAGCGTTCTTTCTTTCAATTTTTGGAACTTTTATAACTAGAAGTGGTTTAATTTCATCTGTACATTCGTTTGCGCAATCAGGAATAGCAAACTATTTCATAGCATTTATATTGCTTATTTTGATAATTTCTTTTTGGTCATATTATAAAAATAGAAGCCATATTGAATCAGACGAAGAAATAAATTCACTTATATCAAAAGAGAATTTTTTTATTTTTAACAATATATTTTTTTTAGTTATAACTCTTACAGTCTTATTAGGAACAACTTTTCCAATATTATCTGAATTTATAACAGGAGAAAGAATATTGGTTGGACCAAGCTTTTATAATTTGGTTAATTTCCCAAATATTTTATTGCTAATGTTATTAATGTCTATAGCACCCATAGTCCCTTGGAAGAAAGGAAGTCCAGATATTTTATTTAAATACTTGCTTGCTCCATTGATAATCTCTACAATTTTCAGTCTCATATCTTTTGTTTTAACATATGACTACAAAACAAGTCTGATTCTTTTTTTATCTCTCTTGGTTATCTCCGTAATGCTTAAAGAACTAATTATAGATTTTAGATTTCAATATAAAAATAAGTCAAAAGAAGTAATTAAATTTAAAGCCAGAAGATACTGCGCATTTGTAGTCCATTTAGGAATCGTACTGATTGTATTAGGAATTAATTACTCCTCTGTTTTTGCATCAAGATACGATATAAGTTTAAAAAAAGGAGAAACTGCAATCGTAGGTAATTACAAGATAGAACTTACGGATGTATACGAAAAGGAAAATGAGGCAAAGAAAATATTAGGAGCTAGATTAGCTTTGTATGATGGTGATGACAAATACCTTCTTAACCCTGAACAAAATAATTACAAATATGAAGGTAATAGGGAGATTAACAAAGAGACTGAGGTTGCGATATACTCTACTTTAACTAGAGACTATTATTTAATTCTTATTGATCAAAATTTAAAAGGAAATTTTAACTTCAAAGTCTATATTAATCCTTTAGTATCATTCTTATGGATTGGTAGTATGGTATCAATAATAGGTGGAGCAGTACTTATGATTAGGAGAAGAAACAATTATGAGTAGTCTTATAATTTCGTCTTTGATTACTATTATTGTTTTGTCTTATGTGCTCTCCCCAATTTTTATGGACAATGAAAATAAGATAAAGAAAACTAATTGGGATGAATAAAATTAATCTAAAATTAAAACTTTTACTTCATTTTATTTTCGTATTATTTCTTACATTCGTTAGCAAAGCATCTTTAAGTGAAGAGAAGCCAGGGTCAAATCTTTTTATTGAAAAAAGATGTATTACTTGTCATACAATTGGTAGAGGTAAATTTGCTGGACCAGATTTATATGATGCATTAGACAAATATTCAGAAGAAGATTTAATTACGTGGATTACTAATCCAGAATCTATTTATAAGAAGTATTCAAAAATGCCTATTAATATTGGCTATCCACCAATGCCTAACATGCAAGTAAATTCAATAGAAGCTAAATCTATTATTAATTATATAAGAAATAATAAGAAAGGGATTAGAAAAAATACTAAGGGAAAGATTGCTGGTAAGGTAAATAATTTTACTACAGATAAATTTCTTAATAATAAAGAAATTGAGCTTAGATCTTTATTAGCCGATAAAGTTTTATTTTCAAAGAAGAAATTAATTAAAAATGGCAATTTTTCTTTTGATAATCTAAAGGGAAATTCGGCCTATAAAATCATACTTATGCACAATGGTATTGAATACTCTACAGATAAATTTTATTTCTTGCCAAAAGAAAAAGAAAAGAAAATTGATTTAACTGTATTCGACACAACACAGAATAAAGACAATATAAAAGTAGAATCAGTACATTTTATAATTACTTATGATGAAAGTTCGAAATCACTAGTCGTCGCAGAAATAATTAATGTTAATAATTCTTCAAGAAATATTTTTGTTGGAGAGAATATTTTTAGTGAAAAAGTAAGATTAATAAATGACTATTCTCTATTCTCCAAAACTCAAAACCTAAGCTTTCCTCATAGAAATCCTGACACATTTATAGTCTCTGATAATAAAATAACAGATACTCTTCCTATGCCACCAGGAGTTAGAAGATTAGTTCTAACATATACATTAAAATTAAATTTATTTTCTACTTCAATCTCTAAGGTCTTTTTAAACAATATACCGAATTTAACAATTATTATTCCAGAAAATAAATTATCATTTGATATCAAAAATTTAGAATACACAAAGAAAGATACCAATATTAAAGAGTTTGTTGATGAAGAATATACTACTTATTCTATAGTAAATATTAAAAATGGTGATTCAATTATCTTAGAATTTAAAAAGTATGACTCAATTTTTAGTACAAAAACTGTCGTTGCTGGAATTTTTTTATTATTTATCATAATTGGTCTAGGGTTTAGTATAATTAAAAAAAGGAATTAGTATGACTCAGTATATTATCAAGTTACTTATATCTGCAGCGATTATAGTTTTAGCTTCTGAAGTTTCAAAAAGAAGTACTGTATTAGCTGCCCTGATAATAGCTCTTCCTTTAGTATCCTTAATTACTTTTTCATGGATTTATTATGAGACTAAAGATACTGAAAGAATTGCAAGTTTAAGTCTTGAGATTTTATATTTTGGTTTAGCTACAGTACCTATGTTTTTACTTCTACCTTACATGCTTAAAAATGGATATTCATTTGTAATTACTATGATTTGTTGTTGCGGTATTACTGCTTTAGCTATGGGATTAGTTAAAATTTTCTTTCTAAAAGTTTAATTATTATTAACAACCATTTTTATTAGACCGACACCTAAAATTAATGCAGTTGTCGATTTTAATACAGTGTTTCCTAGAGAGATATCTTCAAAATCATTTTCTTTTGCTAAAGCAACTTCTTTTTGGCTAAACCCACCTTCTGGCCCTATAATAATTGATATTGTATTAACATCTTTAGCTCGAAAATTACAATTATGCATTCTGTTTTCGCTATTTTCATAAAAGATTATCTTTAAATCTGAGTCATCAATCCCAAATATTTCAAAAAATGATATCGGTTCAGAGATTTTCATGAAATCATTTCTTCCGCATTGCTTCGTGGCACTCTCTATAATATCTAGCCATCTTTCTTTCACCTCTTTAGATTTTTTAATCGTTCTTTCAGATACAACAGGTATTAAGATTGAAACACCAAGTTCAACAGATTTCTCGATAATATCTTCTATTGTTTTTCCTTTGGGCATGCACTGATATACCTGAATTCTAGGTCCAGCTTCTTTCTTTGGCATTAAATATTGAATCTCAACTAAAAAATGGTGTTTTTTGATTCCGATTATTTTGCAATGGTATTCACTCTCAGTATTATCAAAGATTACGATATTGTCTCCAATTTTATGTTTAAGAACCGTTATACAGTGATGAAAATTATCACCTTCTATTTTCAATTCTTGATCTCTATTTATCTTTTCATCAACAAAAAATCTATTCATTTCTTAGCAAACTTCACAATTTCTCTCAGTAGATTATCTATAGTGTATTTTTTACAAATTAAACTTGGCTTAATTTTGTATTTTTTTAGTGTCTTCGCTGTTATAGGGCCTATACATACATATGCTATATTTTTTTGTTTTTTTATTTGTGAAGGGCTTATATATTTAAAAAAATTGTCAACAGTAGAAGAACTTGTAAAAGTTATATAATCAATCTTATTTTTATAAATTCTATTCTGGATTACTTTTTTATTTTCTTTTGAAGGTAAAACAGTATCATAGATTTTTAGTTCTTTTACTATATTTCCACTAATTCTCAACTCTTTAATTAAAGTATCCCTAGCTAACGCAGCTCTTGGGACAAGTATTCTAGTATTTTTAATTTTTCTCTTTTTGAAAGTTTCGATTAAGCCTTCGGCTGTAAAAAGTTTAGGTACAAGGTCTACATTGATTTTTAGGTTTTTAATTGCTCTACTTGTTTCTGAACCAATGGCCGCTATTTTGACATCACCAAGTTCCCTTATGTCTTTAAACTTTTTAATAAACTCATCGAAAAATATTTCCACTCCATTTACACTTGTAAAAATAAGCCAATCATAGTTTTTCATGTCTTTTAGATTATTCTGAATAGTTCTAGATGGCTTAGACTTAATTTCAATTGTTGGAATTTCAATTGCATTTCCTCCAAGGTTGATTATTTCTTGAGACAAGACACTAGCATTTTTTCTAGCTCTTGTTACAACTATATTTTTTCCAAAAAGTGGTTTTTTCTCAAACCAGTTTAATGTTCTTCTTAGCTTACAAATTTCACCTATTACAATTATTGATGGAGATGTGATTTTATTAGACCTAATTTTTTCATGTATGTCTTCAAATGTTCCTACAACTGTTTTTTGTTTAGAATAAGTCCCCCAATTAATAGCGGCTATCTTTGTATTTCTTGACATACCATTATCTATCAAATTTCTTAAGTTCTTTTTTAAATTTTTAGTTCCCATCAAAAATACTATAGATTTCATTTTTGCTAAAGCATCCCATGCAATAGATGTTTTATTTTTTTCTGGATCTTCATGACCTGTAACGATTGCTAAAGTACTTGTTATATTTCTATGAGTTACTGGAATTCCTGCGTATGCAGGTACTGCGATTGCAGAAGTAACACCAGGAATTATTTCAAAATTAATTTTATTCTTTTTAAGGTCTTCTGCTTCTTCTCCACCTCTACCAAATAAAAATGGATCTCCACCTTTCAGTCTAACTATTGTTTCTAGGCCACTTTTAGCTAAATTTATCAGCTTTTTGTTTATTTGATTTTGAGACATTGCTTTAAAACCTAGACCTTTTCCTGCATAGATTATTTTGCAATCTTTTTTAGTTTCCTTAATAAGAGCATTGTTTGCCAGGTAGTCATAAACGATTGCATCAGCTTTAGAAATTAATTCTTTTCCTTTTACTGTTATTAGTCCAGAATCACCAGGGCCAGCTCCTACTAAATAAACAGTGCTTTTCATAATATGAAAGAAAACCAAAAAGGACTTAAAAAGTCAATTCAGTAATTATCCGTTAAAATAACAGTATGTCTTCGCTTTTTAAGATTAATGTAGATTATAAGCCACAGGGGGACCAACCATATGCAATTACTGAACTTTCTGACAATATACTCTCTGGAAACAAAGAACAAACATTGTTAGGCGTAACTGGAAGTGGAAAAACATTTACGATTGCTAATGTAATAGAAAGAGTAAAAAAACCAACTCTTATTATGGCTCACAACAAGACGCTTGCTGCACAACTTTTTGAGGAATTCAAAACAATTTTTCCTAATAATGCAGTTCATTATTTTGTTAGCTATTATGATTACTACCAGCCTGAAGCATATGTGCCTTCTACCAATACATATATAGCTAAAGATTCAAAGATTAACGAACAGATTGATCAGCTTAGGCATGCATCTACAAGCTCACTTTTTGACAGACGGGATGTAATTATAGTTTCAAGTGTTTCATGTATTTTTGGAATTGGGAAGCCAAAGGATTATTACGAAATGATTACTAAAGTCAAAGTTGGAATGAAAATTTCAAGAGATGATTTATTAAAAAAATTAACTGAAGTTCAATACACTAGATCGAGAGTCGAGTTAAATCGAGGAACCTTTAGAGCTATAGGGAATAACGTAGACATTGTACCAGCCAACTTAGATGATAAAGCACTTAAAATCATATTTGATGGAGATACTATCTCAAAAATTTACGAGATTGATTCATACACATCAGAAATGATAAAAGAAATAGATTCGGTGATTATTTTCCCGGGTTCTCACTATGTTGTAGAAAAACTTACAACTGAAAAAGCTATTGAATCAATCAATAAAGAACTAGAAAAACAAAAAAGATTTTTTAAAAAAAATGGAAAATTAGAAGAAATGAAAAGAATAGAGGAAAGGACTCTGAAAGATATAGAATTAATGGAAATAATGGGGTTTTGTCCAGGAATAGAAAACTATTCAAGACATTTAGATCAAAGGAAAGAGGGCGAGCCACCGTTTACACTACTAGATTATTTCCCTGATGATTTTCTTATGATAGTTGACGAAAGCCATCAAACAGTTCCGCAAATAAGAGGTATGTATGAAGGAGATAGAAGCAGAAAACAAACACTTGTTGAACATGGATTTAGACTACCATCAGCATTAGACAATAGACCTTTGAATATTAAAGAATTCGAAAAAAAAATTAATCAAATAATTTACGTATCCGCTACCCCTGCTAAATATGAGACTAGTAGGTCTTCAAAAAATGTAATAGAACAAATAATTAGACCTACTGGATTAGTTGATCCAGAGATAGAAGTACGATCAGCAAAAAATCAAGTTGATAATTTAGTTGATGAAATAAACAAAACAATAAAGAATGAAGAAAAAATATTAGTTACTACTTTGACTAAAAAAATGGCGGAAGAGCTTACAGCATATTTTAAAGATAAAGGATTAAGGACAGAATATATGCATTCAGATATTAAAACTCTAGAAAGAATTAAAATTATTAAAAATTTTAGAGGTGATAAATTTGATGTATTAGTTGGGATAAATTTGCTTAGGGAAGGATTGGATTTACCTGAGGTTTCTCTCGTTGCAATTCTTGATGCAGACAAAGAAGGATATCTTAGGTCATCAACTTCTTTGATTCAAATATTTGGTCGAGCAGCAAGAAATATTAATGGAAAAGTTATTATGTATGCAGAAGAAATTACTAAATCTATGAGTTCAGCTATTGACGAATCCAATAGGAGAAGAAGAATGCAGCTAGATTATAATGAAAAAAATAATATTATCCCAAAATCCATCAATAAAGACATTAATTCGAATCTTTCACAAATATATGAAATCGACTATCATGATAAGCAATTTCAACAAAATATAACCATACCACCCCATAAAATAGGAAAGGAAATATCTAAATTAATGAAAGAAATGAAAGTACTATCAGAGAATCTACGATTCGAAGAAGCAGCGAAATTGCGAGATAGAATTAAGGAATTAAGGAAGATAGAGCTCTCATTTGTTGATACAATTGAATAGTCCAAACGAAATGTTAAAATAAATTTAAATTTAGAGAAGCGGGGCATGCCCCGCTTCTTTTTTTATTAGGGTAAGAAATGACAGAGGATTTAAAAACAAAGGTGCTAGATATATTAGAAAGGCAGTGCAAAACCACTGAATACAGATTAGTTGATATTGAACTTACAAAAAGTTCTTCTTCTTTAAAATTGATAGTTTATATCGATAAAGATCAAGGAGTGAATATTGATGACTGTGTAAAATTTAATAATGTAATAAATAATATTGACGGTTTTGACGATTTATTTGAATCTTCTTATATATTAGAAGTTTCTTCTCCAGGAACAAATAGATTATTAGAAGAAGGAGAGAGTAGATGAGTTTAGATGAATTAGCAAGAGTAATAGAGTCAGTATCAAAAGATAAAGGAATAGATAAGGAAATCATTCTTGAAGCGGTTAACGAATCAGTAGTCTCGGCTGCACATAAATTATTAAAGACAGATCCTCTTTACAAGGATTTAGAATGTCAATTTAACGAATATAACGAGTTAGAACTTTTTGAATTTAAAAAAGTAGTTGACGATGTTTTTGACGAAGACATGGAAATTTCACTGGAAGAAGCAAGAAAATTTGATCCAGAGGTTCAGATTGATGAAGAGATAGGAGTAAAATTAAGTCCTGATTATACGAGGATAGCTATTCAAAATGCCAGACAAAAAATTATTCAGAAGCTAAAAGAAGCTGAAGCAAAAGTTATTTATGAGGAATTTAGAACCAGACAAGGCGAATTGATTAATGGAATCGTTAGAAGGATCTCGAGAGGCACGATTGTTGTAGATATAGGAAGGACAGAAGCCATTATTCCCTATGATGAACAAGTTCCTAGAGAATATTTTCAACCAAAAGACAGATTAAGAGCAGTGTTGCTCAAGATTGAAGAAGACAAAAGGGGTACCCAGTTAGTAATTTCAAGAGCCCATAAAGATTTTGTAGAATCTTTATTTAGGTCTGAAGTTCCAGAAATAAATGAGGGTATTGTTCAAATTATGGGCATTTCTAGAGATCCCGGAGGAAGAACAAAAATAGCGGTATCTTCATCAGACTCCGACATTGATCCAGTAGGAGCATGTGTAGGAATGAGAGGATCAAGAGTTCAAAACATAATACAAGAACTTAAGGGAGAAAAGATAGACATAGTTCCATGGTCTGCGGATATAGCCAAATTTGCCTGTAATGCTTTATCTCCTGCTCAAGTAACAAAAGTAATCCTTGATGAAGGTTCAAAAATAATGGAAGTCATAGTAGACAAGGATCAGTTTTCATTAACAATAGGAAGGAAGGGACAGAATGTAAGATTGGCTTCCGAATTAATAGAATGGGAAATTACAGTCAAAACCGACGAACAGCTTAAGGAAGAACAAGAAAGTGTAGTTAAATTACTACTAACTCTTCCAAACATATCCGAGGTCAATGCTAATTTATTATTTGCTGGAGGTTTTCATACATTGGAGGATATAGCATTTGGAGACGCTGAAGATGTAAAAAAATCATCAGGAATATCTAGTGACGAAGATGTAGAAAAAATACAATTAGCAGCAAGAACTGCATTGCAAGAAAAATTAAGAAATATAAATGTTGACGAAGAATCTGAAGAAGAGGAGAGCGAAGAAGATTCTTTAGAAGAAAACAAGGAAAAATAAAGGGTAAATTAAAGAAATATGGGAAAAACCAAATTAAAAGATTTAGCTTTAGAAATTTCAGTAGAAATTAAAGATTTACTGTCTAAATGCAAAGAGTTGTCAATTGTTGCGAGAAGTTCAGCAAGCTCTGTAACAGATGAAGATGTTTTAAGAATTAAGAATTCTTTTTTTCCAGATGCTACAAATATTAAAACGCAAAAATCCCCAAGAGATATAGTTAAGAGAACAGGTGCAAAAGTAACTATAAGAAGAAAGAAAGCACCAATTGTTAAAGATAAAGACAAAGAGCCAGAACAAGAAATAGAAAAAGTGGTATCTTCCGAAGAAAAAGATTTAGATCAAAATAAAGCTAAAGAAAGGACAAATCAATCACAAGCCAAGCAAAATCAAAAATCTGTTAAACCAAGTTCGCGAGAGAGCAAAAGAGTTTATGATCCAGCAAAAGAAAAGGATTCACCTTCTCAAGGAAAACAAAAAACTGAAAAAACTAATAAGCCTTTTAAAAAGAATGAGGTAGAAGCAAAACCAAAACCAAAATTCCCTCCTGAAGCAGTTGCAGAAAAGAAAAGAGAAACTAAAAAAAGCAAACCAGTAGAGAAGAAGAAAGTTCAAATTAAGCCATCCAAAGAAGAGATTATCGATGAAGATGCAATGGATGTGTTAAGAAAAGCAGTAAGAGCAAAACTTCCTGGAGGCAGAAAAGAATATTTAATATCAAATAATTTTGCAAAGAAAGCTAAGAATCAAAAAGATTCTGCAGCAACAGAAGAAATAGGCAATGATATCGAAAAAGATAAAGATACAAAAGCTAAAGTCAAAATTAATAAAATTAAAATACAAGAAAAAATTATTATCACTCTTTTGGCAAGCAAATTAAAATTAAAAATTAATCAAGTTATCAACAAGGCATCAGAGCTGGGCTTAAAATTAACTGCTAAAGATGAAATTGATTCAGATGAGGCGACTATTATTGCTTCAGAATTTAATTATGATGTAGAAGTTGATTCGTATAATGAAAAGACAGTTTTAGAGCAAGGTTTTGTCCGTAAAGACTCTGATATAAGATCTATACCACCAATTATAACAGTTATGGGTCATGTCGATCATGGAAAGACTTCCTTGCTTGATTATATAAGAAAGTCTAAGGTTGCTGATAAAGAACACGGTGGAATAACACAATCAATTGGAGGATACAGTGTAGATGTTAATGGTAAAGATTTAGTCTTTATAGATACTCCTGGTCATGCTGCTTTTTCCGCAATGAGATCTCGTGGAGCAAGTTTGACTGACATCATCATATTAGTTGTTGCGGCCGATGATGGGGTTATGCCACAAACAATAGAAGCTATAAGTCATGCAAAATCCGCAAGTGTTCCTATTATTGTTGCTGTTAACAAAATTGACAAAGAAGATTCAAATGTTGAGTCTATCAAGAGCCAATTGTCTGAACAAGGACTTACTCCAGAAGATTGGGGTGGTGACGTACCTTTTGTTCCAGTATCGGCACTTAATGGAAAAGGAATTAATGATTTGTTAGAAATTATAGTTCTACAAGCCGATGTTATGGAATTAAAAGCGAATTCCATCGTACCTTCTTCAGGCTATATACTAGAATCTTACTTAGATAAAGGTAGAGGAGTAGTTGCAACTTTAATTCCCAAAGAAGGAGAAATTAAAAAAGGAGACATAATTCTTTGTGGTACGAATTCAGGAAAAATCCGCGCTTTAATTGACGACAAAGGAAAACAACTAAAATCATCTGGTCCGTCATATCCTGTTGAAATACTTGGATTAGATGGTGTTCCTGAAGCTGGCTTACAATATAATATAGTCAAGAATGATAAAGTTGCTAAAGATGTCATTAGAAATAGATTGTCAGCAATTGAAGAAGAAAAATCCTATAAACCTCATACTGTTGGATTAGATTTTATCGATACAGATTTACAGCTTAATCAAATTAAAGAACTACCTGTTGTAGTTAAATCTGATACTCAGGGTTCTCTTGATGCGCTAGTATCTGCGCTAATTAATTTTGAATCAGAGCAATGTAAGGCAAAAATTGTTCATTCTGGAGTCGGCAATATAAATGAATCTGATTTCATGCTAGCAGAATCTACACAAGCAATAATTCTTGGGTTTTCAACTAAAGTGGAAAGTAAAGTTCAAGCATTATTAGACAAATCATCAGTTAGATGTGAAACATATAAAATAATTTACGAAATCCTTGATAGGATAAAAGAATTACTCGAAGGTCTACTTGACCCAATTCTAGAAGAAAGAATTACTGGATATGCAGAGATTAGGGAAGTCTTTAATCTTTCTAAACAAGGAAAGATTGCCGGGTGTTTCGTCAATGACGGTAAGGCTGTAAGAGGACACAATATAAGAATAAAGAGGGAAGAGGAGATAGTTTTTGAAACTACTATAACATCATTAAAAAGATTCAAAGATGATGTCAAAGAAGTTTCAAGTGGATTTGAATGTGGGATAGGGTTTGAAAATACAGAAGATATTAAACAAGGAGATACAATAGAAATTTATACTTTTGATAAAATAAATCAAACTATCTAGCAAAGAAGATGGACTCTCGAAGTTTTGAAAAATCTAACCTTTTTGATATTAAACAAATAATTGATTCGAATAAAAAGATATTAATAGTATCTCATTATAATCCCGATGGTGACGCTATAGGGTCTTCTTTTGGGTTGTATTATTTTTTAAAATATATTTTATCTAAGGCTTGTTGTATATATAATCGTGATGATATCCCTCATTATTTATCTTTTCTAAAATCGGAAGAAATCCCATTTTACAATTCTATTGAAAATCTCCCTAAGGATTTAGATTTAATTATTCTTTTAGATTTGAATGATTTAGAACGAACAGGAAAAGAAATGGAAACTTATATTAACTCTAAGATGAAGGATAAAGACTTATCAATTATTGTAATTGATCACCATGAAAACAATAAAATATATAATGCGCAAGGCACATATATAGATTCCGAAGCATCTTCTACTGGTATTTTAGTACATAGATTAATTATGGAATTTCAAAAAGAAATTAAAGTTGCTATTGATTCAAGAATTTCAACTTCCCTTCTTGCAACTATAATTACTGATACTTCATCATTTAGAAATTCTAATGTTAACGTAGAAACTTTTGATGTTTGCACCAAATTATTATCCGGAGGAGGAGATTTAGAATTAATAAACAATAACGTATATGACAGTGGTGAAATAAAAAGATTAGAGCTAAAATCTTCTATATATTCTACTCTTGAATTTCATAAGCAACTTAAAACCGCAATTTGTTATTGCACCAGATCTTTTTATGATAAGACCTCAACTTCAAAAGAGGATTCTGAGGGTATAGCAAATTCACTACTAAATTATTCAGATGTAGAGATAGGGATATTCATAAGAGAGATTGATAATGATAAATGGAAAATTAGTTTACGAGCCAATAGATTTAAAGATTTATCAGATTTTGCACAAAAGTTTGAAGGAGGCGGACACAAAAATGCCTCCGGTTTTACATTTAATGGAAAATTAGAAGCTTTAAAGGAAAAAATTATTAATGAATTAAAAAATGGATAAAATTTTATTAATTGATAAACCCTATGGGATGACAACATCTCATATAACCAATAAGATTAAAAAACACTTTGGAGCTGAAAAAGCTGGCTATACTGGCACACTCGATCCTCTTGCAACAGGAGTAGTACCAATTTTTTTAGGAAATCTTACAAAGCTGATACCATTCATAGATGAAGATAGAAAAACATACAGAGTTAAAGCAATTATTGGTATAGAAACAGAAACTTTAGACATTTCAGGAAAAATTATAAAGACAAACAAAGTAAGAGCCCTTAAAACAAAGCAACTACAAAATACAGTAGCTTCTTTTCTAGGAGAGTATTTATATGTTCCACCTAGCTATTCAGCAATTAAAGTAAAAGGAATACCTTCATATAAGTATGCAAGGAATGGTAGAGAAATAAAATTACCCGAAAGAGCATCTACTATATATGACATTACTATTTTAAATATTAAAAAATATAGTTTTGAACTAAAAGTCGATTGTTCAAAAGGAACATATATTAGAGCACTGATTAGAGATATAGGATATAGATTAGATTTAGGTGCCACCGTTGCTAATTTAAGAAGATTGTCAACCGGTATATTCGAACTTGATGATTCAAATAATTATTTCTCATTAATGAAAGACAATTGTGCTAATTTTTTTAATATTGATAAAATATTTAGTACAGTTGAAATAAATTCTCAATTATTAGAAAGATTAAAACAACATAATAATCATAAGAAAATCGATAAAGACTTCTTGATAAATTTATCTAACAAATTGAGCATAAAGTCAAAAAAAGACCTAAATAAGGTGCTTACTATCAACCAATACCCGGTAGGTTTAATTAACAATGAATTTGATAAAGAAGGCAGGTATGTATCTTCAAAAATGAAACTGTTTTTACAAAAAGAGAATCGTACTTGATTTTTAAAGATAATTGATTAATTATTAAGCTATTAAAAATAGAGAGGTTTATGATTGAGTTTAAATAAGAAGGAAATAATTAGTGAATTTGGATCCACTGAAAAAGATGTTGGTTCAACTAAGGTTCAAATTGCCATTTTGTCAAAAAAAATAGAATTACTCACTAAGCATGTCCAGACTTTTAAAAAAGACACATCCTCACGAAGAGGTTTGTTGTTGGCGATCGAAAGAAGAAGGAAATTGTTAAAATACATAAAAAGAAAAGACAATAATCAGTATGTCGAGATTCTTTCTAAGCATGGCTTGAGAAAATAGTTTCGATGAGTTCATATAAAAACATAAATGAAGTAATAGCTAACAAGACTTATACTTTAGAAACAGGAAAGTTAGCGAAACAAGCAGATGGTTCTGTTCTTGCTCAAATTGGAGAGACACAAGTTCTTGCTACAGTTGTAAGTTCTTCGGAGCCAGTAGACGACAATTTTTTACCACTAACTGTAAACTACCAAGAGAAAGCTTTTTCTTCTGGAAGAATACCAGGAGGATATTTTAAGAGAGAAGGAAGACCCACTGAATTCGAAACATTGATTTCTCGATTAATTGATAGGCCATTAAGACCTATGTTCCCAAAGAATTATAATTATCCAACACAGGTCATTATTTCAGTTTATTCAGCTGATTCTGAGAATCCACCAGATGTACTTGCTATAACAGCAGCATCTGCTGCATTAACAGTTTCCAATATACCTTTTGATGGACCATTAGGTGGAGTAAGAGTAGCAAGAGTAAATAATGAACTTATTTGTAATCCTACTTATGAACAGATACAGGAATCAGATTTAAATTTTATAATAGCAGGCAGTAAGGATGCGATACTTATGGTCGAAGGAGAAGCAGATACTGTGCCAGAAGATGAGATTATAGATGCCTTAATGTTCGGACATTCTCATATTAAAGAAATAATCGATCTTCAAATTAAGTTAATTTCTGATAGTGTAGAAAAAAGAGTTGTCCCTGAAAAGGACTTAAACCCTCAAGTTGTTGAAAAAGTAGAAGGATTAATTGCAGAAGAGATGCAAAACTCTATTAGAATCAAATCAAAGCAAGATCGAAATACTTCTATATCGAATTTATATACCAACACCGTAAATAAAATTTCAGAAGACGAAAATTTTAATGAAAAAGAATTTAAAAATATATTTGATAATTATAAAAAAACTGCAGTTAGGGATATGATGGTAAGTGAAAAAATTAGAATTGATGGCAGATCTTTTACAGATATTAGAGATATATCAACTGAAATTAGCGTTCTTCATAGAGCACATGGATCCGCAGTTTTTACCAGGGGGGAAACTCAAGCATTGGTAGCATGTACGCTTGGTTCAAAAGATGATCAACAACGACTTGATACTTTACAAGGCGAAGAAAGAAGAACCTTTATGCTACATTACAATTTTCCACCTTTTAGTGTTGGCGAGGTCTCAAATAGGCTAGGAACTGGGAGAAGAGAAATAGGTCATGGGGAGTTAGCTAGAAGAGCGGTAATGGGAGTTATGCCTAGTTCGGAAGAATTTCCATATACTGTAAGACTAGTTTCAGATATATTAGAATCCAATGGTTCTTCATCAATGGCTACTGTTTGTGGATCTTCTTTATCCTTGATGGACGCAGGTGTCCCGGTAAAAGCTCCCGTTGCTGGTATAGCAATGGGTCTTATCAAAGAAGATGCAAATCATTTAATTCTTTCAGATATTTTAGGAGACGAAGATCATCTTGGCGACATGGACTTTAAAGTATGTGGAACATCAGAAGGAATTACTGCTTTGCAAATGGATATCAAAATCCAAGGAATTAGTAAAGAATTACTACAAGAGGCTCTTGAGCAAGCAAAGCAAGGAAGACTACATATTTTATCGGAAATGGCAAAAACAATAAGTGACAAAAAAGAAAATATCTCACCTTATGCACCTAGGATAACAACAATTCATGTTGATCCAGGCAAAATTAAGGATATTATTGGTTCCGGCGGAAAGAACATAAAAAAACTTACAGAAGACAATAATGTAAAGATTGATATAGATGATTCAGGCCAGGTTAATGTGATAGCAGTTAATGAGTCAGATGCAAAATCAGCTCTAAAAGATATATCTTACATAGTTAGAGATATTGATGCTGGAGAGTATTACATAGGAAAAGTTAAAAGAATATTAGACTTTGGAGCAATAGTTGGACTAAGTCCAACTCTTGATGGTCTAATTCACATTTCAGAACTTGCAAAAGAAAGGGTAAAAACAGTTTCCGATGTTCTTAAAGAAGGAGATGAAGTGCTAGTAAAGTGCTTATCCAAAGAAAGAGATGGGAAGATAAGATTAAGCAGAAAAGAAGCACTTGATAAGAACATTGAAGATTTCCGAGAATAAAATAAACGAAAAAAAAATTATAATACTAACTGGGCCTACCTCAAGTGGTAAAACAACTATTTCTATTAAATTAGCAAAAAGATACAAAACAGAGATTGTTTCAGCAGACTCAATGCATGTTTATAAAAAGTTTGACATAGGTACAGGTAAGCCCCCAAAGAATATAATGAGCGAGATACGACATCACCTTGTTGATATAATAGAGCCAGATCAGGATTTTAACGCATGGGAATATATGCAAATTGCTAGGGAAGTAATAGATTTATCTAGTAAAGACAAATTGATTATTTCAGGAGGAACACAGCTCTACATTAAAGCATTAGTAGATGGTCTGATTTCCGATTTATCTAAAAATGAATTAGATAGAAATAAATTATTGGAAGAGCTAAATTCTAATGGGATAGAGCATATGTACAATAAGCTCAGGGATATTGATCCAGTTCAAGCAAAAAAAATAAGTTCCAATGATAGTCAAAGAATAATTAGATTTTTAGAAATAAATCAACTAACTGGCAGACTTCCATCAGAATTGTTTGCAGAAGAAGAACAAATTCCCCTTAAAGATTGTGAAATTATTAAGGTTGGTCTTTTAATTTCTAAAAGTAAGTTGGATGAATTAATAAATGCTAGAGTCGATGAAATGATATCAGAAGGACTTTTTGATGAAGTTGATGCTTTAATTGAATCCTTTGGCTACAACATTAAGCCTCTTGGTTCTATAGGATATAAGGAAATATGCTCATATTTTAAGGGAGATTTCACTAAAGATGAAGCTATAGAAAAAATAAAAACTAACACTAGACGATTTGCTAAAAGACAATTAACTTGGTTGAAAAAAGACAAAGAAATGATTTGGTTTAAGAACAAGGAAGATTTAATTAAGTATTGTGATTGTTTCACTTCTAATTGATTATCATTCTAATTCCAATAAAAATCATCAAAAAACCAAATATAATTTTTAAATTCTCTGAAGAAAGCATATGAGCAGTCTTTGAACCTAGAAATATGCCAATACAAAAGAAAATAGCTATTGTTATTGCGGCATTCATGTTTATATTACCTTCTTGATAATATTGGTATGCTCCAAAAATCACAACTGGCAAGGTAAGAACAGCTAAAGATGTTCCTTGAGCCATATGTTGAGTAAATTTTGCCAATATCACTAACAATGGAACCATAATTAGACCACCACCTATACCCATAAACCCACTCATAAAACCGCCAGCAATTCCAATTAAAATGTATAGAAACATTAGTTCAATACCTCCAAGCATTTTCCTATATAAGTTCTTGTATCTGTTGCTATTGAATTATAAGAATTAATCTTCTTAAAAGAATCTCTTGATTTGTCGCAAATATCCATCTCTGCATAAATTCTGCTTTGTAAAGAAAAAGCTAAGTCATTAATGAGAGGAGATTCTGAATTAGAAATATTTTTCAAAATTTCTAGAGCAGTTTCTTTGTTATTAATTTTAAGAAAATAGTTGCTAGAAAGCAAAGGTAGCAAGTATGAAGAATTATTGTATTTTTTTGATTCAGATTTTTTAATATAAGAAAGTACTTCATCTCTATTTTTGAAGGTTTCTTTCTGAATCAAACTATTTACTTCTAAGTTAGCTTCAATTTTTACTGCTTTAATGTGATTTAAGTAAACAAAGACCAGAGTTGACCCGACAACTAAAACAAGACCAGCCATAAGAATCTTTTTGAATAAATTCTCCATAAAACAATTATACACTTTTATATTAGTAGGAAATAAACTAAGATTTAATTTATATGGTTAATCTACTGGAAGTTGAATCTCTAATCCTGACATCTTTAGAAGATGAGGATAAAGTTTTACTCAAAGACTCTAATTTTAGTATTGAAAAAGGGAAGATAGTATCGATTGTAGGAGAAAGCGGTTCAGGAAAATCATTGTTTGCATATTCTTTAATGTCAAAAGAATTTCTATATAATGCAAAAAAGAAATTTAAGTCATTTAAATACAATGGTCAAGAAATCGTAGATAGATATGAAAAAAATATATCCTATATACCACAGGAGCCTTTGTCATCATTAAATCCTACTCTTACTGTTTTAAAGCATTTCGAAACGAATGCAAAAAACAAACTTAATGATTCCGAAGTTAAAAAAATTGCAACTAATCTCTTATTAGAAGTTGGTTTTCACGAAATAGATATTTTATTTAAAAAGTTTCCTCATGAACTTAGCGGAGGTATGGCTCAAAGAGTTTTAATAGCTCTTTCCCTTCAAAATAATCCAGAAATGTTAATAGCAGATGAGGCGACATCATCTTTAGATGCAGTAAATGAAAAACTTATTTTGGACTTATTAGTTAAAATCTCAACCAATAGACAACTTACAATACTAATTATTACTCATGACCCAAGAATAGTTTCCAATTATTCTAGCGAATGTTATGAGGTTAAAGATAAAAAAATAATAAAATATAAAAATGTTTTTGAAATTAGAAGATACTATGATGACTCTAGATCACTAGCAAGAAATAATCTTCCCGAAGTAGAAGAAATAGTTAATTCAAGAACTGAACTCATAAATCTAAATAATATTTCTTTTAAGTTTGATAAAGAGAAAGAATTGATATTAAACAATCTAAACTTTTCTTTAAATAAAGGAGAAGCTGTAGGCTTAATAGGTCTTAGTGGTTCAGGAAAAAGTACAATTTCAAAGTTAATAACTAAGTTGCTAGTTCCTGGTTCGGGAGAGATTCTGTATAATGGTAAAAATATAAATCAAATTAGCAGTAAAGATTATTCAAATAAGGCTCAAATTGTTTTTCAAGATTTACTCGGTTCTTTGAATCCAAAAAGGAAGATTCAGAATATACTTTTAGATTCATTTTTTAATATTGAAAAATATAATTCTAATGAAAAAAAGGAAATTATTAAAAATAATCTTTCTAAAATAAGGCTGCCTATTGAAATTTTAAATCAATTTCCATCTACCTTAAGCGGTGGACAGAGGCAAAAAATATTAATATTAAGAGCTATATTGTCGAATCCTGAATTCATTGTATTTGATGAACCAATGTCTTCATTGGATGTTAAATCACAGATAGAGATAATCTCAATTATTAAGGAATTATTAAGAAGTAAAAATTTTACAGTTTTGTTCATAACACATGATTATAGATTAATAGAGGATTTATGTGAAAAAGTACTTGTATTGTCCGAAGGATTAATAGTAGAAATGGGCAATACTGAGGAAGTTTTTACCTCTCCATCTCACGAAATCACAAGAAAGTTATTGCAAGTTGTAAAATAATAATTTTGCCCTATAATACCAAATTAAAGGACATTATTATGGCAGTACCAAAAAGAAAAACTTCAAAATCTAAAGTTAGAAAGAGAAGAAATCACCAAAAAATTACTCTAAGTGGACTTTCTAAAGATAAAAAATCTGGAGAACTCAAAATTTCTCATAGATTTAGATCGATTGAGGAATACCAAAATTCTAGAAAGAATTGATAACTAATATGATAAAAAATAAAGGAGCACTTAAATGTTAGCTTTAGTTTTTCCAGGACAAGGTTCTCAGTATGTAGGAATGGGAAAAGATTTATATGAAAACTTTGAAGAGGCAAGGATTACTTTTGCTCAAGCAAGTGAAAAATTAGGAATTGATATGAAAAAATTGTGCTTCGAAAGTGAAGAGGTTCATTTAACTGTAAATGCACAACCTGCTATATTAACTGTAAGTACAGCAGCCCATAGAGTTCTAACATCTATAAAAGATATCAAACCATGTTTCGTAGCTGGCCATAGCCTTGGTGAGTATTCAGCTTTAGTAGCATCTGGATCACTTAATTTTGAGGATGCGATTTGGGCAGTACGAAAAAGAGGTGAATATACTCAAGAAGCTGTTCCAGTTGGAGTAGGTGGTATGGCTGCAGTTTTAGGTTTGCCAGACGAGCAAGTAAATGAAATTTGTAAAGAAGCATCGAATGACCAATCTTATGTAGCACCTGCAAATTACAATAGTATTGGACAAGTAGTAATTTCAGGAGTCAAAATGGCAGTAGAGAAAGCAGCTGATTTAGCAAAAAAAGCAGGAGCAAAGAGAGTCGTTCTACTAGATATAAGCGCTCCTTTTCATTCTGAACTAATGAAATCAGCAGTTGATAAAATGCAAGTTGTTTTAGATTCGGTTAATTTTCTCGATTTTAAAATCCCCATGGTTTCCAATTTTAATGCTAAAACTATGGATGACAAAGACAAGATTAAAGATCTTCTCCTGGATCAATTGGTTAGTCCAGTCCTATGGCATCAATCAATAAATTATCTAAACAAGAACCTAGGAGTTAAATCTTTTCTGGAAGTTGGACCAAAAAATGTTTTATCAGGGCTGATTAAAAGAATAGTCCCAGATTGCCAAGTTTTAAATTTCGGTGAAAAAGCCGATTTGGACAAAATATAATTATGCTTGAAGGAAAAATCGCATTAGTAACAGGTGGATCTAGAGGTATAGGTAGGGCGATTTGTCTTGAACTTGCTAAAGCAGGAGCAACGATAATTATCAATTATGGAAATTCTGAAGATTCTGCCAAAGAAGTTTTAAGTACTCTTAAGGATTCAGGTGGCTCAGGTGAGATACTGAATTTTAACGTTGCCAATACGAAAGAAGTAGAAGATAAAATCAAATACATTTTGGAAAAATATGAAAAGATTGATATCTTGATTAATAATGCAGGAATAACTAGAGATTCTCTTTTTATGAGAATGAAAGAAGAGCAATGGGACGAAGTGTTTGAAGTAAACACTAAAGGAGTATACAACTGTACAAAAAATGTTGTTAGATCAATGATTAAAAATCAGTATGGAAAAATAATAAATATAACATCTGTGGTAGGGGAAATGGGAAACCCAGGACAAGTTAATTATTCATCTACCAAGTCAGCTATCATGGGATTCACTAAATCTTTAGCAAAGGAGTTGGGTTCTAAAAATATTAATGTTAATGCTATTAGCCCAGGATTTATCGAAACTGATATAACAGATGTTCTTCCTGATGCAATAAAAGAAAAGTATAAAGAGATTATTCCATTGTCGAGATTTGGTATACCGGAAGATGTTGCAAAAGCTGTATTGTTTTTAGCTTCAGATGATTCATCATATATAACTGGAGAGATATTAAAGATTAATGGTGGTCTTTACACCTAAGGAGGACATATATGTCAGACGAAATTAAAGGAAAAGTAATTACAATGATTGCTGAACAGCTAGGAAAAGACGAGAGCGAAGTTACTCTTGATTCTCAATTTATAGAGGATTTAGGCGCAGACTCATTAGACCTTGTCGAGTTGATAATGAGCATGGAAGATGAATTTGGTGTTGAGATAGCGGATGAAGATGCTGAAAAAATATTAAAAGTAAGTGATGCCATTAATTACATAGAAAAAAATAAGAAATAATAATGAATAGAGTAGTAGTGACAGGTGTAGGCATGCTTTCCTCTCTAGGAATTGGGAAAGAGGAGGTGTGGCCAAAAGTTAAAGAAGGAATTTCAGGGATTGATTTTCTAAAAAGGATTGATGCTTCTGATTTAAAGACTAAATTTGGGGGAGAGGTTCCCTCCGATTTTAATGCAGAAGACTTTATGGATCCAAAGGAAGCTAGAAGAAGCGATGTGTTTATCTGTTATGCAGCAGCAGCTGCTTCAATGGCACTTAAAGATTCTGGTCTAGAAATAACTGAAAAAAATTCTCATCTAATAGGTTCTTATATAGGTTCAGGCATAGGTGGTATTCAAACTTTTGTAGACAATGTAGTTGTTTACAAAGACAAGGGTCCTTCCAGAGTTTCACCATTTTTTGTCCCTTCAATGGTGCCCAATATGGCCGCAGGTTATGTTTCAATTTTTAACAATTTAAAAGGTCCTAATTGCGCTACTGCTACAGCATGTGCCGCTGGAGCTCATGCTATTGCTTATGCGGCTATGATGATTGAAAGAGGGGATGCAACCGCAATGGTTGCAGGTGGTGCTGAGGCACCTTTGGTACATGTAGCAATATCAGGTTTTAATGTTATGAGAGCAATATCAACAAGAAATGATAATCCAAAAGGAGCTTCAAGACCCTTCGATGCTGATAGAGACGGATTTGTAATGTCTGAGGGCTCAGGACTTGTAATACTTGAAGAGTTAAATCATGCAAAAAAGAGAGGTGCTACTATTTATGCTGAACTTCTTAGTTCTGGTATGAGTGGAGATGCACATCATATAACTTCACCTTCGATAGAAGGCCCAGTTATTTGTATGAATTCTGCATTAAGAAATTCTAAAATTAATTACGATGAAGTTGATTACATAAATGCTCATGGAACCTCTACTCAACAGAATGATATTAATGAGACTAATGCTATAAAGGAAGTTTTTAATTCACATTCTAAAGACCTTCTTGTTAGTTCTACAAAATCAATAACTGGTCATCTTTTAGGAGCTGCTGGAGGTATTGAGGCAGGTATCTGTTCGATGGCTATACACGAAGGAGTAGTTCCTCCAACTATAAATTTAGACAATCCTCAAGAAGGATGCGACCTTAATTATGTTCCTCATGTTTCCATTGAGAAAGATATTAAAGTTGTAGTAAGTAATTCTTTTGGTTTTGGTGGAACAAACTGTACTTTAGTTTTTAAAAAATTCGAGGAGTAAAATGAAAATTGCTATTGGTTCTGACCATAGAGGATTCTTCCTTAAGGAAGAGATAAAAGAATATTTAGAAAAATTAAAATTCGAATATAAAGATTTTGGAACATATTCGGAAGATGCATTTGATTATCCAGATTCTGCTTCCGAGGTTGCAAAAAGAGTTTCTCAAGATCAATATCAAAGAGGAATTTTAATATGTGCCTCTGGTTGCGGTATGAATATAGTTGCAAATAAATATTTAAATATTAGAGCGGTAGTAGCTAATGACGTGAATATAGCAATAATGTCTAGATCACATAATGATTCTAATGTTATTACGTTAGGTGCTAAATATGTTTCAGCAGACGTTGCCAAAAACATTGTTGAACTTTGGCTAACAACTGATTATGAATCCGGAAGACATGAATCTAGACTTGATAAAATTAAACAAATTGAAAAGATTAATTTTGCTGAAAGGTAATTATAGATGAATAAAAGTGATTATTTAGTAACTAAAGAGCTTTCTGATGATGGAAAAAAGTTTTCTTTTTATTCATTACCTAAATTATCGGAAGATTTGTCTTTTGACTTAAAATTAATGCCATATTCCCTCAGAGTTCTTCTTGAAAATCTAATTAGAAATTTTGATAACAAAATTGTTAAAGAAGAACTAATTAAAAAATTCATTGCTAATAATAATGAAAAATTTGAAATACCATTTAAACCTTCTAGAGTGGTATTGCAAGATTTTACTGGTGTTCCTTGTGTTGCTGACTTGGCTGCTATGAGAGACATTGTCAACAAACTAGGTGGAAAAACTGATTCTATTAATCCATTAGTTCAAGTAGATTTAGTGATTGACCATTCAGTACAAGTTGATTATTTCAGAGAGCAAGATTCTCTCTCATTGAATACAAAGCTTGAGTTTGAAAGAAATCAAGAAAGATATTCTTTTTTAAGATGGGCACAAGAAGCTTTTACTAATTTTAGAGCCGTCCCCCCTGGAAATGGAATAGTTCACCAGGTTAATTTGGAATACCTTGCCAAATTGGTTCAAAAAGTTAATCAAGACAATCAAGAAGTTTGTATACCTGATACTTTAGTTGGAACAGATTCGCATACAACAATGATTAATGGGATTAGTGTTCTTGGATGGGGAGTAGGTGGGATTGAAGCAGAAGCAGCTATGCTAGGACAGCCTTTATATTTTTTAATCCCTGATGTTGTAGGATTTAAGTTGGAAGGAAATTTATGCGAAGGAGTTACCGCGACTGATTTAGTTCTAAATATTACTGAAATGCTTAGACAAGAAGGCGTTGTTGGTAAATTTGTTGAATTTTATGGCCCTGGTTTGGATAATCTGCCGCTACCGGATAGAGCAACAATTGCAAATATGGCTCCTGAATATGGTGCAACTATGGGGTTTTTTCCTGTGGATCAAGAAGCATTAAATTATTTAAAATTAACTGGCAGAACTGACGAGGAAATTGAGTTAGTAGAAAAATATTATAAAAATCAAAATAGTTTTAGAGATGCCTCAAGCCAAGACCCAGAATATTCAAAAACATTATATTTAAATCTTGAATCGGTTCAACCAGCTCTTGCTGGACCAAAGAGACCTCAAGATAGAATTCTTTTGTCAGAAATGAAAAGCAATTTAAAGCAAGAGTTGAAATCAAGACAAATTACTAATGATGATAATTTTAAAATTGAAGATTCAGCCGAGTCAATAAGCAACGGCTCAGTAGTTTTAGCAGCAATAACAAGCTGTACAAATACTTCAAATCCCTATGTAATGATTACAGCAGGCTTAGTTGCTAAGAAAGCAACAGAGTTAGGATTACAAGTGCCTTCTTATGTAAAAACTAGTTTAGCGCCAGGATCAAAAGTTGTTGTTGATTACTTAGAGAATGCTGGATTGCTTAAAAGCTTATCTGATATTGGATTTAAAACCGTTGGCTTTGGTTGCACAACATGTATAGGCAACAGTGGTCCTTTGCCAGATGAAGTGGCGAAACCAATTACAGACAATTCCTTGCATGTTGCAGCAGTTTCAAGTGGTAACAGAAATTTTGAAGGGAGAGTGCATCCATTAATTAGATTGTCTTATCTTGGCTCCCCACCACTAGTTGTTGCTTACGCATTAGCTGGAACTATTGATATTAATTTTTATGAAGAAAAAATAGGAACATCAACTGATGGATCAAATGTTTATTTGAAAGATATATGGCCAAGCAATGATGAAATTAGAGAAACGGTTAATAGTTCAATTCTTCCTGACACTTTTGTTAATCGATACAACAACATTTTTATTGGTGACAAAAGATGGGAGTCGATTTCTGTTCCTAAGGGTTCAATTTACGAATGGAATACAAAGTCGACTTATATACAGAAGCCAGGTTTCTTTGATGAATTTTCAAATGACTTGCCAAAAGTGCCAGATATTGAGAATGCAAGAGTTCTAGCATACTTAGGTGACTCAATTACTACAGATCACATATCACCAGCTGGTTCTTTTACTGAAGAGACACCTGCAGGAAGATATTTAACTAATAGAGGAGTCGACCCTAAAGATTTTAATAGTTATGGGTCAAGAAGAGGAAATCATGAAGTAATGATGAGAGGAACTTTCGCAAATATTAGAATAAAGAACAAATTGTTAGAAGATGTTGAAGGAGGCTTTACAAGGTTCTTTGATACAAATGAAACTTTACCAATTTATGATGCAGCGATAAGCTATAAAGAAACTAAGACTCCTTTAATTGTCATAGCAGGAAAAGAATATGGAACAGGTAGTTCCAGAGATTGGGCTGCAAAAGGGACTATGCTTTTAGGAGTTAAAGCCGTAATAGCAGAAAGTTTTGAACGAATCCACAGAAGTAATTTGGTTGGAATGGGAGTTTTACCTCTACAGTTTATTGATGGTGAAAATGCGGAATTTCATGAAATCAAAGGAGATGAATTTTTTACAATAACAGGTATTTCAAGCGATTTGAAGCCACTTTCTCAATTGTCGGTAAAAGTTCAGAATAGTGATAACCAGAGAGAAATAACAGTTCTTTGTAGGCTCGATTCACTAGTAGAAGTAGAATACTTTTATAATGGTGGAATACTTCAAACTGTTCTACGACAAATGCAAAAAGCAAATTAATAATTGATTTTTTCCTTTTATTTATTATATTTTTCATTGTACTAATTACAGGGAGAATTGACATGTCAAACGTAAAAATACCAAGTGACGGAGCCAAGATTACAGTTAACCAGGATGGAACTTATAATATTCCTGATAATCCAATAATTACATTTATTGAGGGAGATGGGATAGGTCCAGATTTATGGAGAGCTTCAGTTCGAGTCTTTGATGCCGCCGTAGAAAAAACTTTTAAAGGATCAAAAAAAATATCATGGGCAGAAGTTTATGCTGGAGAAAAAGCATTAGAAATTACAAAAGAATGGTTACCTCAAGAAACTACTGATGTTATTAGCGAATATTTAGTTTCAATAAAAGGACCTCTTACAACTCCTGTTGGAGGAGGAATAAGAAGTCTTAATGTATCTTTAAGGCAAATAATGGATTTGTATGCTTGTGTTAGACCTGTTAGATGGATTGAAGGAACACCTTCACCTGTAAAAAACCCACATTACATGGACATGGTTATTTTTAGAGAAAATACTGAAGATGTATATTCTGGAGTTGAATATGAAAGTAACACGCAAGAAGCAAATGAATTAATTAAATATCTTCAAGATAAACTTGGTGCTAATGTAAGAGATCTTTCTGGCATAGGAATCAAACCAATAAGTGCATTTGGTACAAAACGTTTAGTAAGAAAAGCTGTTCAGTATGCAATCGATAACAATAGAGAAAGTGTCACACTTGTACACAAAGGAAATATAATGAAATTTACTGAAGGTGCATTTAAAGATTGGGGTTATGAATTAGCAAAGGATGAATTTGCAGATGTTACGATTAGTGAAGACGACTTGTGGGACAAACATAATGGTAAAGTTCCCGAAGGAATGATTGTTATTAAAGACAGAATAGCAGACAACATGCTACAACAAATTTTAACTAGAACGGACGAGTATGATGTTTTAGCTTTACCTAATTTAAATGGTGACTATTTTTCTGATGCTTGTGCAGCTCAGGTTGGTGGTTTAGGATTAGCCCCTGGTGCAAATATAGGAGACGAGATAGCATTGTTTGAAGCAACTCATGGTACAGCACCCAAATATGCAGGACAAGACAAAGTAAATCCAGGTTCTGTAATTTTGTCAGGTGTTATGATGTTTGAACATATTGGTTGGAGAGAAGTTGGAAATTTAATAGTAAAGGCTATGGAAAAAACCGTACTTGATAAAGATGTTACTTATGATTTAGAAAGACAAATAGAAGGAGCGAATCTTCTTAAATGTTCTGAATTTGGTGATGCAATAATAAAAAACATGGATCAAGTATAAAATACAATCTATGTTGAACGGGGGTTCTTTAATTAATTGTCAAATCTTCCAAAGATATCAATTATTGGTGCAGGTAATGTTGGTGCCTCTGCTGCATATAGAGCTTTAGAATTAAATTTATCAGATGTAGTTTTACTTGATATAGTAGAAGGTCTGCCACAAGGAAAAGCTTTAGATTTAACCCAAATGCTATCTGTTTCAGGATCTTCTTCTAAAATCATTGGAACGAATAATTATTCAGATACTAAAAATTCAGATTTAGTAATTATTACTTCTGGTCTTGCTAGAAAACCTGGTATGAGCAGAGATGACTTAATTACAACTAACACTAAAATTATTAAAGAAGTAACAGAAAAGGTTGTTGAGAATTCCCCAAATACAATATTAATAGTAGTAACTAATCCTCTAGATGCGATGACCTATGTCTCTTACAAAGTAAGTAATTTCCCAAAAGAAAGAGTTATGGGGATGGCTGGAGTGCTTGATACTGCTAGATTTAAAGCTTTTCTTTCAATGGAATTAGATGTTGCTGCATCTAATATTAGTGCATTGGTTTTAGGGGGACACGGAGATGATATGGTTCCTCTTAAAGATTACACTTCAGTATCAGGAATCCCTATCTCTCAATTAATTAAAAATAAAAAGCTTGATGAGATTATTCAGCGTACTCGAGATGGAGGAGCAGAGATTGTGAAACTTCTAAAAACTGGGAGCGCGTTTTATGCTCCAGGGGTTTCAGCTATTGATATGGCCGAATCAATTTTAAAAGACCAAAAGAAATTGCTACCTACATGTGTTTTTGCAGATGGTGAATATGGAATCAAGAATCAGTTCCTTGGTCTGCCAGCTGTTTTATCTTCTAAAGGAGTAGAAAAGATTGTTGAAGTAAGTATGTCTGAAGACGAGAAGAAAGAATTGGCTGTTTCGGCTTCTCACGTAAAAGACCTTTGTAATCTTATTGATAATCTCAAAATAATATAAAATGTTTTATAATAACCTTTTAATCAATTCAGTTATAATAGAGGTTAATCTTTTTCGTAAAGTCTAAGATTTAATTTGGAGTTTTATAATGGCCGAAATTAAAAATGCTTCAGGTACTATCAGATTAGGTACAACAAACAGACTGGACAACTGGTGGATTGAACCACTATGGACAGGTTTAGGTTTCTTTGCTTTTGTTATATACACAACATGGGCGGTATTTCAGGCTGACTATTATTGGTGGAGCGCAGGAGCACAAGGTTTTGGAGGATATTTATCTCCTTTTTACTCACCACTTGTTTTTATAGATCCTACGGCACTAGGGTCTGCTCCATTAAGTCATAGCTTGCTTGGATCATGGCCTACTTGGTGGCCTAATTTAATTCCAGCATCTCCAGCTATTTTTATTTTGTTTGGTCCACTTTCTTTTAGATTAACTTGTTATTACTACAGAAAATTTTATTATCGCGCTTATTTTATGGCACCTCCTGCTTGTGCAGTAGAAGGAATAGGGCAAGAAGACTATAAGGGCGAAACTAATTTGTTTCTTTTTCAAAATCTTCACAGATACACAATGTATATCGCACTACTTTTTATTTTTATTTTAACTTATGATGCATTCCTTGCTTTTTTTAGAAATGGTGAGTTTGGGATTGGAGTTGGAACAATTGTTTTGCTATTGAATCCAATTCTATTGGCTGGATATACTTTTGGATGCCATGCCTTTAGACATGTAATTGGAGGTGGTCAAGATTGCTATACTTGTCCCAAAGGAAAACCAACCCTTAATTATAGAATTTGGCAGGGAGTTTCATGGCTCAATGGAAGACATCAGCTATGGGCATGGATTAGCATGATATGGGTAGCTTTTGCAGATATTTATGTACGAATGGTGGCAAATGGAAGTTGGGTTGATTACAACACTTGGGGATATTAATTATGGATTTAGATGGAATTAAATTAATAGAGCATGATGTTATTGTAGTTGGAGCAGGTGGTGCTGGTCTTAGAGCAGCAATTGAGTGTTCATCAAAAGGATTAAGTACAGGACTAATTTGCAAATCCCTTTTAGGAAAAGCTCATACAGTTATGGCTGAAGGTGGTGTAGCTGCATCATTATCTAATGTTGATGAAAGAGACGATTGGAAAGTTCATTTTAGAGATACAATGCGTGGAGGAAAATTCCTTAATACATGGAGAATGGCCGAGCTTCATGCAAAACAAGCACCAACTCGAATACGTGAACTTGAAGAGTGGGGCGCAGTTTTCGATAGAACCAAAGATGGATTAATTAATCAAAGAAATTTTGGTGGACATAGATATCCTCGTTTGGCACATGTTGGAGATAGAACAGGTTTGGAGATTATTAGAACACTTCAAGATTACGGTGTTCATCAAGGTATAGATATATATATGGAATGTACCGGGTTAGATTTATTGAAAGATGGAAACAAAGTTTCCGGTATGGTGGCAATTTGGAGAGATAGTGGAGATTTCATAATTTTTAAAGCAAAAGCTGTTATTATGGCAACCGGCGGCGGTGGAAAGGCATGGAAAATAACATCAAATTCTTGGGAATATACTGGAGACGGATATGCAATGGCATATGATGCAGGTGCAGAATTGATGGATATGGAATTTACTCAATTTCATCCTACCGGTATGGTCTGGCCACCTTCAGTTCGTGGCACTTTAGTTACTGAAGGAGTAAGAGGAGAAGGTGGAATATTGGTTAACAATCAAGGTAGAAGATTTATGTTTGATAACGTTCCAGAAACTTTTGCCTCAGAAACTGCTGATACAGAAGAAGAGGCTGCTAGATTTGTTTCTGGAGATAAAAGTGCAAGAAGACCACCTGAACTTTTAACTAGAGATGTTGTTGCACGAGCAATTAGAGCGGAAGTAAAGGCGGAAAGAGGATCACCTCATGGCGGAGCTTTCTTAGATATAGCCAGCCAGAGAAGCGCAGAAGATATAAAAAAGAAACTCCCTTCAATGTATCATCAATTTAAGGTTTTAGCAGAATTAGATATCACCAAAGATCCTATGGAAGTTGGACCAACTTTGCATTATTTTATGGGGGGAATTAAAGTTGACCCAGATACTCAAATGTCAAAGGTGGAAGGTCTTTTTGCTTGTGGTGAAGCTTCTGGCGGTATGCACGGAGCAAATAGATTAGGAGGTAATTCTTTATCAGACCTTCTAGTTTTTGGTAAATTGGCTGGAGATGGAGCAGGGAATTATATAAATAATTTATCCAGCTCTCCAATAATTGACAATGATCAAGTAAAACAAAGCATTCGTAATGCTACAGATATACTAAATAGAGACACAGGAGTAAATCCTTATTTGCTGCATGAGGAATTACAAGAAGCTATGCAAGACAATGTAGGAATTGTTCGTTCAGATGAATTATTAAAAACAGGTATACAACAATTGCAAGATTTTAAAGAAAAGTATAAAGATGTTAAAGCCGATGGTGCGTGTCAATTTAATCCGGGCTGGCATGAAGCTTTGTCTCTCAAAAATCTTATTATTACTGCTGAAGCTGTTGCTCAATCAGCCTTATTAAGAGAAGAAAGTAGAGGAGCTCATACTAGAATAGATTGTCCAGGAGAAAGGGACGAATGGTTGCAATACAATGTTGTTGTCAGTAAGAATTCTGATGGTTCAATGAAAACAGAAAAAATTCAAAGAATTAAAGCAGATTCAGATTTAGAGAGGATAGCTAACTCAACAATAGAAGAATTAGACAAAGAAGTTCTTAATGATAGATTAAAGAAGGGGTAAATAATGGCTATTAGAAATTTCAGATTGTACAGAGGGAATAAATCAGGTGGAAAGATGGAAGAGTACAAAATTGAAGTAGACAAAGGTATGGTCGTATTAGATGTTATACATCGTATTCAAGCCGAACAAGCTGGTGACTTAGCTGTTAGATGGAACTGTAAGGCAGGGAAGTGTGGCTCTTGTAGTGTAGAAATAAATGGAAAGCCCAAGCTTTCATGTATGACAAGAATGAATGAATATAGCCCTGAAGATACTATATATGTAAGACCAATTAGGACATTTCCAATTATAAAAGACCTTGTAACAGATGTTTCCTGGAACTATGAGCAAAATAAAAAAATTACTCCATTCACACCAGATCCTAAATTAAAAAATGAGAATGGTGATTATGTAATGATGCAACAAGATGTTGATAGAATTCAAGAATTTAGAAAATGTATCGAATGCTATCTCTGCCAAAATGTTTGTCATGTTTTAAGAGACCATGGTAAAAAAGATAAGTTTGTTGGTCCTAGGTTTATGCTAAGAATCGCAGGATTAGATATGCATCCTTTAGATTCAGAAGATAGAATACCTACAGCAAAAGAAGAACATGGATCAGGAATGTGTAACATTACCAGGTGTTGTACTAATGTTTGTCCTGAGCATATTCAAATTACAGATAATGCTATTATTCCAGTTAAAGAAAGAGTTGTTGATCGTTATTTTGATCCAATTCTTTGGATTTGGAGAAAATTTTTCAAAAAAGAGGTTGCCAAATGAATATTCACGAATATCAAGCTAAAGATTTATTTAGAAAATTTAATATCACTACTTCAAAAGGTGAAGTTTTTGAAAATGCAGAAGAAGCTGAAAATTATGCAAAATCAATTGAAGCAAATGAATACGTTGTAAAAGCACAAATTCATGCAGGTGGAAGAGGTAAAGCTGGAGGTGTTAAGCTTGTCAGCTCATCTAGTGAAGTCAAAGAAGAAGTTGCAAGGATGTTGGGAATGACTTTAGTAACTCATCAAACTGGCCCGGAAGGCAAGGTGGTCAACAAAGTTTATGTTGAAGAAGCATCAACAATAAAAAAAGAATTTTATCTTTCTTTCGTTACAGACAGAAAGTCTGAAAAAAATGTAATAATAGCTAGTCCTGAAGGTGGTGTTGATATAGAAAAGGTAGCAGAAGAAGAACCGGAAAAGTTATTAACTCAACCAATTGATCCAGTAACCGGAATCCAGCCTTTTCATATAAGGAAAATTGCATATTTTCTTGGTTTTGACAAGGATCAGACTAAGCAGTTAAATGGAATAATTAACGGAATGTATAATTTATTTACTCATATGGATTGTGCACTAGTAGAAGTTAATCCATTAATTATTACAGAAGACAATCTTGTTAAAGCACTTGATGCTAAGATTAACTTTGATGATAATGCAGCATTTAGACATAAAGAATATGACGAATTACATGATCCAACAGAGGAAGAACCTTCAGAGTTAGAAGCAAAGAAATGGGATTTTAGCTTTGTTAAATTGGATGGAAATATAGGATGTCTTGTTAATGGTGCTGGACTTGCAATGGCAACTATGGACATTATCAAACATCATGGTGCAGAACCAGCAAACTTTTTAGATGTTGGGGGTGGTGCATCTGTTGAGCAAGTTACCCAAGCATTTAAAATGATACTTAGCGATTCAAATGTTAAAGCAATTCTCGTTAATATTTTTGGTGGAATCATGAAGTGTGATACAATCGCTGAAGGAATTATAACTGCGGCAAAAGAAGTAGGAATAGAAGTACCCTTAGTCGTTAGACTCGAAGGGACTAATGTTGAATTAGGAAAGAAGATTTTAGAAGAATCTGACTTAAATATTACAGCTGCAACCACAATGAAAGAAGCTGCTACAACAGTTGTTAGTCTAATTTAACCCTTGACATCCGATTATTAATGATTAGCTTCTAGGTAAATTGATAGAAGAGGTGTATTTTAATGGGAAAAGTGATAGGAATTGACCTAGGAACAACTAATTCATGTGTAGCAATAGTAGAATCTAATGAGCCTAAAGTTATTATCAACGAGGAAGGGAACAGGACTACCCCATCTGTCGTGAGTTTCACACAAAAGGATAATGAAATATTAGTTGGAGAGCCGGCAAAAAGGCAAGCAGTAGTAAATCCTGAAAGAACTGTATATTCAGCAAAAAGACTTATAGGAAGAAGATTTGAAGAGACAGCCGAAGATAGAAAAGTTCTACCTTATGAAGTGGTAAAAAATAGCAATGGAGATGCTTGGATAAAAATTGATGATAAAGAGTATTCACCCCCACAAATTTCAGCAAATGTATTAACCAAACTTAAAACAGCAGCTGAGTCCCATATAGGAACTAAAATTACTGATGCGGTAGTTACAGTACCTGCTTATTTTAATGATAGCCAAAGACAAGCTACTATAGATGCTGGAAAAATTGCTGGATTAAATGTTGATAGAATTATTAATGAACCAACCGCTGCAGCTTTAGCTTATGGATTTGATAAGAAAAAGGATGGATTAATAGCCGTATACGATTTAGGTGGAGGAACTTTTGATATATCTATACTCGAAGTAGGAGAACAGGAAGGTGAAAGTGTTATCGAAGTTAAATCTACTAATGGAGACACATCTTTAGGTGGTGACGATTTTGATAGATTGATAATTGATTACTTAGCATCTGAATTTAAAAAAGAGAATGGAGTTGATTTAACTTCAGATAAAATGGCACTCCAAAGATTAAGAGAGGGAGCTGAAAAAGCTAAAATTGAATTGTCATCTTCTATGGAAACCGAAGTTAATCTACCCTTTATTACTGCTGACCAAAATGGACCAAAACATCTTTTAGTGAAATTGTCTAGATCTAAATTAGAGCAAATAATTGATTTAAAAGTGAAATCATCATTGGAGCCATGTAAAAATGCTCTAAAAGATGCGGGTCTTAAACCCTCAGAGATTAATGAAGTAATTTTAGTTGGAGGTTCTACTAGGATACCTTTGGTACAGCAAACTGTTACAGATTTCTTTGGTAAAGAACCAAATAAAGGTATTAATCCTGATGAAGTTGTTGCACTTGGTGCAGCGATACAAGGTGCAGTTTTAAGTGGAGACGTTAAAGATGTTTTACTACTTGATGTAACCCCTCTATCTTTAGGAATAGAAACACTTGGTGGAGTAAATACACCTATAATTTCTAGGAATACGACAATACCAACTAAACAAAGTCAAATATTCAGTACAGCACAAGATAATCAACCAAGCGTTGAAATTCATGTTACTCAAGGTGAAAGATCTATAGCAGCTGATAATAGAACTCTAGCAAAGTTTATTTTGGATGGAATTACTCCTGCACCAAGAGGTATTCCTCAAATTGAGGTAACTTTTGATATTGATTCATCTGGTATTTTAAATGTTTCTGCCCTTGATAAGGCTACAAATAAAGAACAAAAAATAAAAGTTGAAGCTTCATCTGGCCTCTCTGATGAAGAAATAGACAACATGGTCAAAGAGGCAGAATCAAAATCTGAGGAAGATGAAAAGAAAAAAGATTTGATTTCAGAAAGAAATAATCTTGATCAGCTTGTATATGCAACAGAAAAAACACTATCAGAGAATTCTGACAAAATTGATGAAGCTGAAAAGAAAGAAATTGAAGATGCTGTTACCAAAGCGAAAGAATCATTAAATTCAGAAAGTGTTGACGAGCTTAAAGCAGCATCAGAAGAATTAACAAAAGTTTCACATACTTTAGCTGAGAAAATGTATAAGGAGGCAAACAAGCAAGCTGAAACTGAAGCATCAGAAGATAAAAGTAAAGATAAAAAAGACAATGATAATAACAAAGATGATGTAGTTGATGCGGAGTTTACTGATAAATAGTTGTAAATTTTTATTGAGCTGTTAGTATTTTCACCTATGAAAAAGGATATTCACCCAAATTATAGAAAAGTTCTTTTTAAAGATATAACCACTGATGATAATTTTATAATTTCTTCTAGTGTTGAGACTGATGAAACTATAACTCACGAAGGTGTTGAATATCCATTAGTAAAAGTCGAGATATCTAGCTCATCTCATCCATTTTATTCTGGAAAAGAAAGATCCGGTGGGACTACTGGTAGAATAGAGAAGTTCAATAAAAAATATAAAAAGCAACAGTAATGCTTATTTTTAGTACCACAAATAAAAAAACTAAAAATTATACCAGTTGAGAACAATATGGAATCAGAGAAAGAAAAGAACTCAGAAGTTCTTGAAAAAGAAATTGAAACTAAAGATGAAATTGTTGATTTATTAAAGTCTTTAAAATTAAAGAACGAATCAACAAAGGATAATTCCGAATCATTTTCCTTTGATATCCCCAAAGATTCTAATTTTTCAAAAGCACTAATCTTATTTTTAAAAGAAGAAGAAGACTTGAAGGAGTATCTATCTCTAACTGATGATTTGGAAGAAGCGCAGAAAGTTGTATATGAAAAATTATTATTACTTGGAGCGGAATTTGAAAATTATAAAAAAAGGTCATTACAAGAAAAAACTTCTGCTTCTACATACGCTAAGGAAACTGTACTAAAAGATATCTTAGGATTTATTGGAAATTTCGAAAGAGGTCTGATTTTATATAAAGAAGCTAATAAAGAAACAGATTTTTATAAAGGAATGTCCGCAGTCTATAAAGAATTTGATTCATTCCTAGAAAAGAATAATATAACAAAAATAGTCTGTTCTAATGGAGATGATTTTGATCCAACTTTTCATGAAGCTATAGAAGTTAGCCCATCAGAAGATATACCTAAAGATAAAATTATAAATATTATTCAGGAAGGTTATCTTATTAACGAGAAACTCTTTAGACCTGTATTAGTAATTGTTTCATCAGGCAAAGGCACAGACAATGAGTAAGGATTTTTATTCTACACTAGGTGTTTCAAAAAATGCTTCTGATGATGAAATAAAAAAATCTTATAAGAAGCTTGCATTTAAATATCATCCAGATAGGAACAAAGGTGACAAGAAAGCCGAAGAGAAATTTAAAGAAATAAATGAAGCATATCAAGTCTTAGGAGATAATGAGAAAAGATCGCAATATGATACATTTGGTTCTGCAGCTTTTGAAGGTGGGGGCGCAGGAGGAGGTTTCCCTGGAGGAGGTTTCCCTGGTGGAGGTTTTCCTGGTGGAGGTTTTCCAGGAGGATCAATCAATTTAGAAGATATACTTGAAGGCTCAGCTTTTGAGGACTTTTTTGGTGGTGGAGGAAGAAGGAAAAGCAATAATAACGACTTAAGAGTCGAAGTAGTCTTAGAGTTTGATGAAGCTGTAAAAGGTGTAGACAAGAAAATTCAATTAAGAAGAATTAAGACTTATGATGTTTGTAAGGCATGTAATGGAGCAGGTGGTGTTGTACAGAATCTAGGGCCGTTTCAAACAAAAAGAACATGTGGTTCATGTGGTGGAGCTGGAGCTTTTCCAGAAGATACTGAAAATAAAACAATTAATGTGACTATTCCGTCAGGCGTAGATACAGGTATTTCCTTAAGAATTGCTGAAGAAGGAAATGCTCCCTTTGATTCTGGCCCAAGGGGTGATTTGATAGTAAATATAGTGGTCAAAGATCACCCATTCTTTACTCGAGAAGGAGAAAACATAATTTGTGAAGTACCAATTAGTATTCCCCAAGCAGTTATTGGTGGAAAGATTGACATACCTACATTAGATGGAAAGTCAGAAATAAAAGTTCCACCAGGTACTCAACATGCTCAAATTATGAGATTAAAAGGAAAGGGGATTCGAAGACTTAATTCTGACAGCTTTGGAGATCTTTACGTAAAGCTTAATGTGATTTTTCCTAGAGATATTAATTCTAGACAAAAAGAATTAATGGAAGAGTTTCAAAAAGAAATAGATCAAGATTCAGCTAATCCGATAACAGATTATTTAAATAAAATAAAAAACTTTTTTAATTAAATACCACCAGCAATAGCAGGAATTATGGAGACTGTATCTTCATTCGTTATAGAAGTCTTTTCTGCATCCATAAATCTTATATCTTCTTCGTTTACATAGATATTGATAAATTTTCTAATGCTCCCATCAGAATCGCATAGTCTTTCTTGCATCCCTGGATATTGTTTTTCTAAATCTAAAATCATATCAGATATATTTCCAGCAGATGTTTCAACTTCATCTTTTTCTCCAGTTAGTCTTCTAAGTGGTGTCGGGATTTTAACTTTTGCCATTTTGTTCTCCTTCTTTAACTTTCTCTTTAAATGAATCTATGTTTGGTTCTATTATAAAAGGTTTTGAAATTTTATTCACTAGTGGATCTTGAGTTTTTAAACCATTACCTGTAATAACAAGAACGATTGATTCATCTTTTGGTATTCTTCCACTTTCGATTAACTTTTTAGCGCAAGCAAGAGTAACTCCTCCTGCTGTTTCGGTAAAAATACCTTCTGTTTCAGCTAGTAGAATCATTGCTTCTACAATTTCTTCATCTGTTGCATCTTCTGAGTATGATTCCGTAGACTTTAACAAGTTAATCGCATTTAAGCCGTCCGCAGGGTTCCCTATAGCGAGAGATTTAGCTATAGTTTTTGGTTTTACGGGCTTAAACGTTTCCCAATCATTTTTAACCGCCGTTGAGATAGGAGAACAGCCTGAGGCTTGTGCCCCATATATCATTGTTTCATTTGGATTAATCAAACCGATTTTTTCGAATTCTTTAACTCCTTTATGTATCTTAGTTAGTAAAGAACCACTTGCCATACAAACAACAATATGTTTTGGAGCAACCCATCCTAATTGCTCTATAATTTCATATGCTACTGTTTTTGAACCTTCTGAATAATAAGTTCGTAAATTAATGTTAACAAAGCCCCATTTTCTATCTCCTAATATTTCTGTGCATAATCTATTTACTTCATCATAATTCCCTTCTACGGCAACTACATTTGATCCATACACACTTGTTCCTATAACTTTAGATTCTTCTAAGTCCGAAGGTATAAAAATAAAGCTTTCCAAACCTGCAGCAGCAGCTTGAGCAGAAACAGAGTTTGCTAAGTTGCCTGTTGATGCACAGCCTACAGTTTTAAAACCAAGTTCTTTAGCTTTTGATAAAGCTACTGCTACGACCCTATCCTTGAAAGATAAGGACGGATGATTTACACCATCGTTTTTAATATATAAATCTTTTACACCAAGTTCTTTTGCTAAATTATCAGCTTTAATTAATGGTGTGTATCCTACATTTGGTCCCACAGTAGGTTCTTGATCAAGTGGGAGCAGTTCTTTGTATCTCCACATATTTTCTTTTCTTGATTGAATTTTTTCAATTGATAATTCTTCTTTGATTTTTTCATAATCATAACGTGGCTCAAGAGGGCCGAAACAAAAATCACATACATATAAGTCCTTTTTTTCGAACTCTTGATCGCAATCCTTTGATGCACAACTTAGATTAACTACAAAACTATTAGACATATGAATCCTCTCACATATACAAAATTTGTAACTCGAAGAGGAAAGGTAAAGAAAATACCCTTTCTCCGTTTAGCAATTATTTAAAGTCGCTGCAATTAGAGTTAAATGACGACGAAGTTATTATAATGCTAAAAACAAAAAAAACAATAATTCCTCTTTTTTATGAGGGTATAATAAAAAAATGTATGAAAAACTTGATAGTGATTCATGTATTATTTATAGATTTTTAGTCCCTGAAAGTGATAGAAATATTGGTTATATCATATCTTCTATTGAAAGTAATGAGTGTATTATTGTCGACCCCTTAGATAAAAAGATCGTTGAAAATATTATTAAAACAGAAAAATTGAAACCCCGATACATTATAAATACACATGCACATCCTGACCATATAAAAGAAAATTCTTTTTTTATGGATAAATATAATTTAAAATTATTAGCTCATGATTCTTGCAAGGAGTTGTTTGAATTTAAATTTGACACTATTTTTGAGAACGATTTAATAAAATTAGGAAAACTTAATATAAAGGTTCTTCATACGCCAGGTCATTGCCCTGAACATATTTCACTAATGTTTGATAATTATTTATTATGTGCTGATACAATATTCAATTGCGGAGTAGGTAATACTAAATTTAGAGGTGATGTCACTATGTTGTTTAGAACTATTTTTCACAAATTAAAAAATTTACCTGATAATTTAAATCTTCTGGTAGGACATGATTACCTTTACAACAACATACTCTTTATTGAATCTTTATTTTCCAAACAGAGTAAAATCAGTAATGAACTAATTAAATTAAAGGAAGGTTACAAAGAGAATCTTTTGTCACCAGTTTTAGATATAGCTTTTGAAAAAAAACATAATCCATTTTTTAGAATCGATGAGTTTTCTTTTTTAGATGATTTAAAGAATAAGGATTTATTCGTTAATGAAGATATTAGTGTTAGATTTAAATTATTGAGGCAGTTAAGAGATGAATGGTAATCAAAATAAAAGTGAAGTCTTTAAATATTTAGATGATGAATCGTCAAAAAGAATTATATTGATGGATGGCCCAATGGGCACTATGATCCAAAGATATAAATTAGAAGAACACGATTACAGAGGGAAAATTCTTGAAAAACACTCTATAGATTTAAAAGGAAATAACGACATCCTTAATGTGACAAATAATGATATTATCAAGAAAATACATAAAGAATATATCCTTGCTGGAGCGGATATTATCGAAACTAATACCTTTAATGGTACCAGCATAGCACAATCAGACTATAAGCTAGAAAGTAAAGTTGCTGAAATTAATAAAAAAGGAGTTGAAGCAGCTAAAAAAGCAATAGACGAATGTTCAGACAATCTAAATGGTAAAAGGATTTTAATTGCCGGTGCATTGGGCCCTACAAACCGTACTGCTTCCATTTCTCCTGACGTTGAAGATCCAGGTAATCGTAACATTAACTTTGATGAGTTAGCGGAAAGTTATTATGAACAATCAAAATATTTACTAGAAGCAGGAGTAGATATATTTTTACCAGAAACTACATTTGATACCTTAAATCTTAAGGCAGCTATTTTTGCACTTAAGAGATTATTCGATGAAACTAGTTTGTTTCTTCCAGTTTTCTTGTCTGTTACTTTTTCAGACAAATCTGGAAGAACTTTGTCAGGACAAACAATTAATGCATTTTGGGAATCTATAAGGCATGCCAATCCATATGCTGTAGGAATGAATTGTGGTTTAGGGGCGGAGTCTCTTTATGATTTTGCAAATACATTATCTAAAATTTCAGATTGCAAGACTTTTTGCTATCCTAATGCTGGACTTCCAAATCCATTGTCAGAAACAGGTTATGACCAAACACCTGATATGACAGCGAAAGAATTGGAAAAATTTTTTGATTCTAAGATATTAAATCTTGTTGGCGGATGCTGTGGAACTACTCCAGAACATATAGCATCAATTAATAAAGTTATAAAAGGTAAGGAACCAAGGAAGAGTATACCTTTAGAGAGACAATCATCTTTTAGTGGGCTTGAACACTTAATTAAAGATGATACTAATACATTTCTGATAGTCGGAGAAAGAACGAATGTTACTGGTTCTCCTAAATTTGCACGACTAATAAAAGAAGAAAATTACGAGGAAGCGTTAGAAGTCGCAAAACAACAGGTTGAAAATGGAGCACATATTATAGATGTTAATTTTGATGAGGGAATGTTAAATAGTGAAGAATGTATGACTAAATTCTTGAATTTAATAGCTTCAGACCCGGATATTGCAAAAGTTCCTATAATGATTGATAGCTCAAAATGGTCTGTTATAGAGGCAGGACTAAAATGTATTCAAGGAAGAGGGATTGTGAATTCAATAAGTCTTAAAGAAGGCGAGGAAGTATTTATTGATCAAGCAAAGAAAATTTTAGATTATGGTGCTTCTGTTGTTGTTATGGCTTTTGATGAAGATGGACAGGCTACAGAAATAGAGGATAGAGTAAAAATCTGCAAAAGAGCATACGATATCTTAGTAAGCAAAGTTGGTTTTAATCCAGAAGATATTATTTTTGATTCAAATATTCTTACAATAGCTACAGGAATTGACGAACATAAAAAATACGCAGTTAATTTTTTAGAGTCAATAAAAAAGATTAAAGATTCGTGTCCCGGCTCGTTAACTAGTGGTGGGATAAGTAATTTATCTTTTGCCTTCCGTGGAAATAATAAGGTTAGAGAAGTAATGCATTCATCATTTTTATATCATGCAATAAATAATGGTCTAGATATGGCAATCATTAATGCCGGAATGCTTGAGATTTACGAAGAAATAGATAGAGAATTGTTAAAGAAAGTCGAAGATGTAATATTCGACAGGTCCGAAAATGCTACGGATATATTAATTGATTCTGCAAATAATATTGCATCTTCAAATGAAGTTAAAAAGAATCAAGATGAATGGTTAAATTATGATTTAGAAGAGAGAATTTCTCATCAAATAATCAAGGGTATTTCGACAAAAATAGAAGAGGATGCTGAATTAGCTCGTATTAAGTATCCATCTCCTTTAGATGTAATAGAAGGACCATTGATGGATGGAATGAAAATAGTTGGAGAACTCTTTGGAGAAGGAAAAATGTTTCTGCCTCAGGTAGTTAAAAGTGCAAGAGTTATGAAAAAGGCTGTTAATTATCTTGAGCCTTTTATGGAAAAAGAAAAAGCTAACGCAACTTCGGCGGGAAAAATTCTTATTGCTACTGTAAAAGGCGATGTGCATGATATTGGAAAGAATATAGTATCTGTTGTAGCAAGGTGTAATGGATACGAAGTATTGGATCTTGGTGTTATGGTCCCGTGCAGTGAAATTATTGAAAAATCAAAAGAATTCAAACCAGATATTATTGGATTGAGTGGATTAATAACCCCTTCATTAGAAGAGATGATATCAAATGTAAAAGAATTTGATAAAAATAATTTAAAAGTTCCCGTCCTCATAGGAGGAGCTACAACTAGTAAAGCTCATACATCAATTAAAATTGCACCTGAATATAAAAAGGAAGTTGTAGCTCATGTGGCAGACGCTTCTTTAGTAGTAGGAGTTTGTAGGGATTTGTTAAATAAAGAAACATCTAAAGAATATAAAAAAGACTTAGTTAAACAACAAAAAGATTATGCTAAAAAATACAAAAAAGATAAAGATATTAAATTTGTTTCAATGAATGAGGCTAGAGATAAGAAGTATGTTCCGGATTTTTCATTAATTAATAACAAGACAGACGATTTTAGTTTAAACGTATGGAATTTTAATTTAAAAGAAATTATTGATTATTTCGATTGGTCACCATTTTTTTGGGTTTGGGGGCTTAAGGGTGTATACCCCAGAATTTTTAAGAACAACAAATATGGAGAACAAGCTGAGAGTTTGTTTAATGATGCTCAAATTATGCTGAAAACGATGCTTGGCGAAAATATTGTTAAACCAAAAGGAGTAACTCAAGTTTGGAATGCGATTAGCATTGATGAAAGTATTGAAATCTACGATAAAAATTTTCTTAATAAATTAGAGACGTTCTATTTTTTGAGACAACAAGTTAAGAAAGAAACTACAGGAGAGCATTATTATTCTCTATCTGATTTTATATCTCCAGAAAAAACTCATAAAGATGTTTTAGGCGCATTTGTTGTTTCCTCTGGTTATGAGATTGATGAATATGCAGAGACTTTTAATAAAAAAGGAGACGAATATAGATCAATATTGATTAAAGCTCTTGCTGATAGGATTGCTGAAGGTTGTGCAGAGTATTTACATAAAAAGATAAGAGAGAAAAATGGCGATGATAGCAGTTTAAGTATAGATGAATTGATAAAAGAAAAGTATAAGGGAAGTAGGCCAGCGCATGGTTATCCTTCATGTCCTGATCATTCAGAAAAATTAAAGGTATGGAATCTTCTAAAAGTTGAGGAGAATATTAATGTTTCTCTAACTGAGAATTTTGCTATAAACCCGCCGTCTTCAATATGTGGACTTTATTTCTTTCATCCCGAATCTAAATATTTTAATCTAGGAAAGATAAATCAGGAGCAATTTAGCTTGTATTGCGAAAATAAAACATATTCAAGAGATAAATTAAAAAGCTTATTGCAAAGTAATTTAGTTGAATGATTAAATATAATACTATATCACTAGATGCAGCTGATACTCTATTTTTTATAAAAGATGGATTAGGCGCGGCTTATTCAAAAATACTCAAAAATTATACAAATCAATACAATCCAGAAGAAATATCAACTACTTTTAAAAAACATTTTTCATCAAAAAAAGGGTTACATTTTACTTCATTACAAGGTGAAGATTTATTTAATGCAGAAAAGAATTGGTGGTATGTATTAGTTAAGGATATATTTCTTGATTTAGGCATGTTCAAAGATTTTGATCAATATTTTGATGATTTATATGATTATTTTTCTTCCGAAGCTTGGGAGATATATCCAGATACTTTACCCGCATTAAAAAAATTAAAGAAAATGGGTTACAAAGTAATAATTACTTCAAATTTTGATTCTCGAATATATAAAGTCTGTGAGAAATTGAAAATTACTGAAAACATTGATTCCTTTACAATATCTTCAGAATCAGGCTTTTCTAAGCCAGATAAGAGAATATTTTATAAATCTCTTGAAAAGGTTGGGTCATTACCCGAGAATTCAATACATGTTGGAGACAATTACAAGCTGGATTATCTTGCAAGTTTAGAGGTAGGCATGAAGTCTTTATTAATTGTAAGAGACGATAATTCAATCAATAATATAGAAGCAACAAAAATAAATTCTTTAGAAAATATAATGGAGCATCTCAATGAATCTTAATCCAAACTTATTAGCACTTTTAGTTGCAGCAATTTGGGGATTAGCTCCAATTTTCGAGAAACTTAGTTTGCAATCGATGTCACCACTTTTTGTTCTTTTTGTAAGATTTGTATTAGTAACATCTTTATTTGTTCCAATATTTATTACTTCTAATGAAGCATTTAGCGTTGATCAGCTAAGTTTTAGAAATTTAATGTTGATTCTAATACCTGGAATTTTAGCAGTTGTTGGCATATACCTTTATTTTAATGCACTTGCTGGATCTTCAGCTTCAAAAATTGTACCTTTAACAGCAATCTATCCTTTGTTTACGTGTTTTTATGCTTTTATTTTCTTAAAAGAAGATTTTACTACTGAAAAGATAGTAGGAACAATTCTAATTGTTGCAGGGGTTTTTATACTTAACTATAAAGATTACCTTCAGAATTAGTTTTTTAATTTATTTTCTTATTAATTTTGCATACTCTAGGGCAAAATAGGTGATAATCATATCAGCACCAGCTCTTTTCAACGACAAAAGAGATTCATGCATAACGTCGTTTAAATCTAGATATCCTTTATCTGCAGTGGTTCTAATCATTGAATATTCTCCACTAACTTGATAAGCGACTATAGGCAAAAAGCAAAGATTCTTAGCTTCTCTGATAATATCCAGGTAGAAGCTTGCTGGTTTAATAATCAACATATCTGCACCTTCATTCTGATCGTTTAAGACTTCTTTTATAGATTCATTAAAATTAGCTGGATTAATTTGATATGTTTTTTTGTCACCTTTTTTTGGAGCGGAATTCAAAGCATCTCGAAAAGGTCCATACAATGAAGATGAATATTTAGCAGCATATGACATTATAGAAACATATTCATATCCTTTTGAATTAAGCTTGTTTCTAATTTCAAATACTCGTCCATCCATCATGTCTGACGGGGCAACTATATCTACACCAGCTTCACAATGAATTAGAGATTGCTTACATAATATTTCAACTGTTTTATCATTAAGTATTTCACCTTTCTCTAATATTCCGTCATGCCCATCTGAGTTGTATGGATCCAATGCAACATCAGAAATAACAATTAATTCTGGAAAAGCCTTCTTTATTTTTTTTATAGAAGTAGGAAGCAGACCTTTTTTATTTAGCGCCTCCGTTGCTTTCTTATTCTTTTTCTTTTCTGGTATGACAGGAAAAAGTATCACAGCTTTAATTCCTAAACTTATAGCTTCTTTTATATCTACAAGCAGATAATCAATAGTTTTTCTCTGAACACCTGGCATTGAAGGTATATCTTCTACCTTGTTTTTTCCTTCGAGAATAAACAATGGCAAGATAAGATCATTAATATTTATAGATGTTTCCTCAACCAAATCCCTCATATTTTTGTTTTTTCTTAATCTTCTACCTCTAGTAAACATGAGTTTTAGTATATTATGAATTTATAATCATTAAAAGTTTATTAAATATTTTGATTACTGAAGATAATGGATATATGATTAACTCATATTTATGACCAAAAAATTAGTAATCTTTGATTTTGATGGAGTTATTTACGATTCTGAATCACTTCACTTAAAGGCTTTCAATCATGCACTTATACCTTTAAAAAAGAATATAACCAGAGAAGTTTATTATAAAGACTATTGCTCATTTGATGATAATGGAGTCTTTACTACTTTGCTTGCAAAAGAGAATATTGATTTTAGCTCTGACCTAATTGATAAATTAATTTCTGAGAAACATGAATACTTTGATAAAAACCATGAAGCGGAAACAGGTATATATTCAGGAGTTCTAGACTTAATTAATAGTTTATCTAAAAGATATATCCTAAGTATAGGTTCTGGTGCAAGAAGAGAAGAGATTCTAAGAATATTAAAAAAAGAGAATCTTATGGAAATCTTTCAAGTTATTATTTCCTCAGATGAAACTAATTATCCCAAACCTAATCCAGAAACTTATATTAAAGTGTTAGAAGACGTAAATGTAACTGAACAAATTCAACCAGCAGAGGTTGTTGTAATTGAGGACACTCCAAAGGGTGTGCTAGCTGCAAAGTCAGCAGGAATGAAAACAATAGCTATAACTAATGCAGTAGAAGAATCACGGCTTAGTGAGGCTGACAAAGTGGTTTCGAATTATATCGAAATAAATCAGAACCTAATTGATTCAATCTAATAAGCTTTTGAATACTATATCAGCAGATTGATAAAATTCTTTTAAAATTAATTTTTCATTTTTTGTGTGAAACTCTCTCATTCCAGTTCCTAGATTAACTGTATTCACACCATTTTTTACAAAGAAATTTGCATCTGCTCCACCACCAGTTTCTACGATATTAATTTTATAGCCTGATTCTTTACAGGATTTAAGTATTCTTTTCACAATCAAAGAATTTTTATTTATGTTAATAGAATCATAAATTCTCTCTTTTCTAAATTTGATTGAAAACCTTTTATTAAGTTTTTTATATTTATTTTCAGTCCTCTTTAACATTTTTTGTATTTTGTCTAACTGTCTGGAAATATTCTTTTCGCTATGACCCCGAATCTCGCATGAGATTGTTGTTTTACCAGGGATGATATTAATAGCAGATCCCCCATTGATTTTTCCAATATTTAAAGTCGTATTTCTACCTATTCTTCCAGTTTGTATTTTATTTATTATTTCAGATGCTACTTTTATTGAACTTAATCCTAATTCTGGATTGACGCCAGAATGGGCTTCTATTCCATTAACTTCAATATTGAATAAGTCTGAAGCTGGACCTTTTGTTACTAATCTTTCAGGACTAGTGCTATCGAGGACAATACCTTCCTTTGATTTTAAAAGTTTATAGTCTAGATATTTAGCTCCTAATAATCCTATTTCTTCACAAGTTGTTATAGCTGCTTCTATATTTAGATGATTAAATTTTCCTGTGCTAAAAACCTCAAGGATTTCTAGAATTATTGCTAGACCACTTTTATCATCAGAACCTAAAATAGTGTCACCGCTACTAATTACAAAATTCTTTTTAACTATAGGTTTTATACCATTTCCAGGTACAACGGTATCCATATGAGACGACAAAACTATCGTAGGTAGTTTAGGATTAGATACAAGCCGAGCAATAATGTTCCCATGGTTAGATTTAGTTTTATTTTTAGAATTATCAATTTTGAATTTTATATTAAGCCTTTTTAGTTTCTTTTTTATATATTCAGCAACATTCTTTTCGTTACGTGACTCACTATCAATTTTAACCAAATCTATAAAAGTAGATAATAATCTTTTTTTGTTTATCATTTTAAAAATTCCTCGGTGTTTTGTTTAGTATATGAGAAGTTTCAAAAAGTATTTCTGAAAGAGTAGGGTGAGGATGAATAGTGTCTGACAATGCTTTGAAAGTAAGATTATTCGTCATAACTAATGTTATTTCCGCAATCATTTCAGTTGCTCCTTTTCCTATGATATGAGCACCTATAATTTTATCTTCTTTGTCAATTAAAATCTTGCAGAAACCTAAAGTTTCATCCGAAGCTAGCGACTTACCATTTGCTCTAAATGGATATTTTGCTAATGTGTAAGGTATCTTTTTAATTTTTGCCAAATCTTCTGTAATGCCTACATATGAAATTTCTGGTTGGCAGTAAATACATGCAGGTACAATTAAAGACTTTTGAGATAAATCTTCACCTTTATCTATAACTTTATTTATTAATAAAAAAGCTTCTTCGCTAGCTTTATGGGCCAACATTAATCCTCCTATGACATCACCTATTGCATATATATTATTTATGTTTGTTCTAAAGTTTTCATCCACTTTAATAAAACCAAATTGATCTATTTTTACACCAGCAGATTCAAGATTAAGATTTTGAGTATTTGGAATTCTTCCGGTTGAAATTAATATTTTATCAACTTTATCAATAGTTATGGTGGACTCAGGGTTTGATAAAATAATGCTTGCTGTTGAATCATTTTTAACAATTTCTTTTACAAAAGAAGATTCGAAGATTTTTATACCTCTTTTTTCATATGATTTCTTCAATTCGATACTGATTTCGGAATCTATTGCAGGCAAAATATTTTCCTCGCTTTCTATTAATAAGACTTCAACATTAAAACTTGAGTAAAAATATGCAAATTCAATACCTATGTATCCACCACCGACTATACATATTTTCTTTGGTAGCTCTTCAGATTCTAGAACATAGTCGCTATCAATGATTAATTTACCATCAGGCTCTAATTCTTTAGGAAAAAATGGTGTGGAGCCAGTTGAGACAATAATATTTTTGGCTTTAATTATTTCATTTTTAGAGTCTTTGGATTTAATTTTCAAAGTACTTGAGTCTTGAAAAGAAGCTTCGCCTTCAATAATATTTATTCCTTTATTTGAGAGTAAAGTGTTTAAACCACTTTTAAGCCTTCTTACTGTTGTTTTGCTATTTTGCAAAATCTTTTGATAATCAAATGATAAATTATCAAAGTTAAAACCCCTTTTCTTCGATTTATTTAAAAGTTCATCTGCAATTTCGGCAGACTTAAGTAATGATTTTGATGGTATACATCCTCTATTTAAACATGTTCCTCCTAAAGATTCTTTTTCTATTAATGCAGTTTTCAAACCCAATCTTGTTGCCTCAATTGCTGCAACATAGCCTCCAGGACCACCGCCTATTATCACTACATCAAAAACTTCCATATGAATATCGTACATTTTAATTAAATCTAAATCTAATGACTTTTTGATAAATTTGAACATAATAGATGTTATATATCTAATATGGAAATGAAGCTATGGGCTGAAACACCCAGATTACAAACAGGATGGGGTCAAGGTTCTTCGATGATGAGAACAAGTGCAGGTACAAAGACGGTTCCAGTACGATTATTGATTACAGAAATCAGAGACGGAGAAGAAAAGAATGTACGGATCTTGCACAAGCTAAGTTCTATTTTTAATTCAATAGTCGAAAAAGAGGAAGATATAGAATTATCTAAAGAAGAATATGGCTTAAGAATTGTAAAAACAGTAAAAGGAGATAAATATAATATTGAAATGTGGGACCAGTGGGTTATCTTTTCAAGAAAAATTTATGACAATATTGAAAAAATTATTAAAGGTTTTTAATTGAGTAAAGATTATAACGAAACACTGAATCTACCAAAAACAGAATTTTCAATGAGAGCAAATTTATCTCAAAATGAACCTTCAATTATCGATTTTTGGTACAAAAAAAATATCTATCAGTCAATGAGGGAAAAAAGCAATGAAAAGTTTGTTCTTCATGATGGCCCACCTTTTGCTAATGGAAAAATCCACATAGGCCATTGTTTAAATAAGATATTGAAAGACATTATTATAAAATATAATTCTGTAACTGGAAAAGGAATTGATTATATACCAGGTTGGGATTGCCATGGCCTACCTATAGAACACCAGGTGTCAAAAAAAATTAAAGACAAAAATATTTCAAAGATAAAAATAAGAGAATTGTGTGAAGAATTTGCACTTTCTTTTGTATCCTCCCAAAAAGAAGAGTTTAAAAGGTTAGGTGTTTTAGGTGATTGGGATAATCCATATCTTACTATTAATCCTGATTTTGAAGCTAATCAGATTGATGTTTTTTGGAATATGTTTTCAAAAGGTTATATCTATAGAGGATTAAAGCCTGTAAACTGGAGCCCAAGCTCGCGAACAGCGCTTGCCGAAGCTGAGTTAGATTATCCAGAAAACCACATATCTAAAAGTATTTATGTAAAATTAGAAATAATAAACTATAAGGATTTATTTGAAAAAGTTAGTAAACCTTTATTTCTTATTATTTGGACTACTACGCCATGGACTTTACCAGCAAACAAAGCTGTTTCTGTAAATAAAGATTTTAACTATGGAATCTATGAAATAGATGATGCTTCAATAATTATTGAAGAAACTCTTTCTAAAGTTTTAGAAGAAAAAATTAATAAGAAATTAATTTTAATCACTAAAATAAAAGGAAGGGATTTAATAAAATTAAATTATATTTCTCCTATAACCGGACAAACCTCTCCCATTGTACTAGCAGACTATGTCACCAAAGAAACTGGTACAGGACTTGTTCATACAGCACCTGGTCATGGAACCGACGATTATTCTACTGGTATCAAAAATAATCTCGAAGTTTATTCTCCTGTGGATGCTGCTGGTAGGTTCACAGAAGAGGTTGGAGAAGATTTAGTTGGACTTAATGTATTAAAAGAAGGGAATCAAAAGGTGATAGATATTTTAAAAGAAAAAAATCTTTTGATTTTATTAGAGGAATACAATCATCAGTACCCTTATGATTGGAGAACTGGAAAACCTACGATTTTTAGAGCTACTTATCAATGGTTTGCTTCTGTTGATAAATTTAAAGATATGGCGCTAGATGAGATTGGCAAAGTTAAATGGTATCCCGAAAAAGTAGTGAATAGGATATCTAAAATGATTGAAGAAAGATCTGATTGGTGTATCTCAAGACAAAGATCTTGGGGTTTGCCAATACCAGTTTTTTATTATAAGGATACTAATGAAGTATTTATAAATGACAAAACGATTGAGAATATTAAAGAGATTTTTGCTAAAAATGGTTCCTCTTCATGGTGGGAATTGGAAGTTGAAGATTTATTGCCAGAAGAATATAAAAAAGAATCAAAAGATTTAATTAAAGGACAGGATACTCTAGATGTCTGGTTTGATTCTGGATCCTCATGGAAGTCAGTACTTACAAATCATAACAAATATCCTGCTGATTTATACCTAGAAGGTAATGATCAACATAGAGGTTGGTTTCAAAGTAGTCTGCTAACTTCTGTTTCAATTAATAATACTGCACCTTACAAAGCTGTATTGACTCATGGGTTTGTGGTCGACAGTCAAGGTCAAAAGATGTCTAAATCAAAAGGCAATGTCTTCGATCCAGATAAAATAATTAAGAAAAATGGAGCAGATATTTTAAGATTATGGGTCGCGTCAGAAGATTATTCTTCTGAAGTTAGGATTTCAGATGACATACTATCAACCGTTACCGATAAATACAAGAAGATTAGAAATACTATTAGATTTCTTTTGGGTAATCTATATGATTTTGATAACGAAAAGAAAATCAATTTAGAAAAATTAGAAGAAATAGATAAATGGATTCTTTCCAGATTAGGTAAAACCAAAGAAAATTACATCAAATATTTTAACTCCTATTTATTTCATATTGGACTAAACGATATTATACATTTTTGTTCTAATGATTTAAGTTCAATATATTTAGATATACAGAAAGATGTTCTATATACATATTCACCAGATTCTAAAGAAAGAGTTTCATGTCAAACTGCTTTATCAGTAATTTTCAAAGAAATAAGCATTATGCTTTCACCAGTTTTATCTTTTACAACTGAAGAAGCATGGCAACATTATGATAAATCAGAACTGAGTGTTTTTGAACATAGCTTATCTAATGAAAAATTTATAAACGAGAGTGTGGAATCAAAGTGGGAAAATATTTTATTTTTTAGAGATATTGTTTTAAAAGAGATAGAAAAAAAGAGAAAAGATAAAATTCTTGGTAATTCTCTTGAGGCAAAAGTTTCTATAAAGTCACCAGAAGATAAGTTATTAATTCTCGAAGAGAATTTAAATCTTTTAAAAAAGGTATTTCTTATATCAGAATTAAATGTATCCAAAGGAACTTCTTCTGAAGTTAGTGTAACAGTAGAAAAAACAAAGAATAAAAAATGTAAAAGATGTTGGATGTTTTTCGATAATGAATCATTTTCTAGCTCCGATCCTAATATTTGTACGAAATGCGAAGAGCAATTAAAAGTTTAACTATTCAGTTATAATTAAATATACAAATGGCTAAAAACGGAAATGATAGACACCATGTAGTTGTAGTAGGGGCTGGATTCGGTGGTCTTTATGCTGTTCACGAATTGGTCGATTCCAATGTAGATGTTACTTTGATTGATAGAAGAAATTTTCATCTATTTCAACCTTTGCTTTACCAAGTTGCAACTGGGACAATCTCAGCTCCTGACATTAGTGCTCCTATAAGATCGATTTTTGGTGACAAAAAGAATGTAACAGTCAGAATGGATTCCGTAACAGGAATTGAACCTGATAGTAGATATATCCAGACGTATAGCCATTCAAAAATTAGATATGATGATTTAATTGTTGCTACTGGAGTAAGTCATCATTATTTTGGCCACCATGATTGGCAAAGACATGCACCTGGACTTAAAACAGTAGAGGATGCTCTTGAAATAAGAAGAAGAATTTTTACTGCGTTCGAATTAGCAGAAAACGAAACAGATCCAATTAGAAGAAAACAGTTTCTAAGATTTGTAATAGTTGGGGGAGGACCAACAGGTGTGGAACTAGCAGGAGCTATGGCTGATTTAGCATTTATAACTTTAGATAAGCATTTTCATAATTTAGATACAAAAAAAGACTGTGAGATTTATTTATTAGAAGGTTTACCAAATATTCTTCCCACTTTTAAGAAAAGTTTGTCAGATATTTCTAAAAAATATCTAGAGGGAATGGGTGTTAAGGTTTTAGTTAATTCTATGGTTACAGACATACAGAATGATACTGTGTTTTTTACTAGTGATGGGGTCAAAAAGAATATTGAATCTAAAACTATTCTTTGGGGTGCTGGGGTTATGGCATCCGTAATGGGTAAGATTTTAAATGATACAACTGGTGTTGAGTTAGACAATGTCGGTAGAGTTCTAGTGAACAAAGACTTCACCATACCAAAATATGACAATATTTTTGTCGTTGGCGATTTAGCTAGATTTACAGTTGGAAAAGATCAGTATCTACCTGGTATAGCTCCCGTTGCTATGCAGTCAGGTGTTTTTGTCGCTGAATTAATAAAAAATAGAGCTGCGAATAAGGAATACAAAAAGGAATTTAAATATAAGAACAAAGGTAATTTGGCAGTGATTGGAAGGAATAAAGCCGTAGCTGATTTAGGCTATATTTCAGCAAAAGGATTTCTTGCATGGGTTCTATGGATTTTTGTACATATCTGCTATTTGATAGGATTTGACAATAAAGCATCTGTCCTTATTAAATGGGCACTTAATTATTTCAACCAAGACAAGGGTACGAGATTAATATTTATAAAATAGTTTTTAATTTTTAAAAAATTTGATACCAAACAAAATATGTAATATATTGAATTTATAATCTATGTTACGAAAAAATAGAGTATATCGTACTGATTCCAAGAAGCCATTTCCTCTTAGTAGAACTAAGTTTGATTTATTTATTAACTGTAAGAGATGTTTTTGGTTAGATATTGTCAAAGGTTTAAATCAAGTAAAGTTTGCACCATTTACCCTTAATATCGCAGTTGATGCTTTATTTAAAAATGAGTTTGATTTTTATCGAGCAAGCAAAGAAAAACACCCTTTATTTATTGAAAAAGATTTAAATTATATACCATTTAGTGATTCAAGATTAGATGATTGGCGAAACAATTTTGTTGGTGTTCGATATATCGATGAAGATCTAAACCTAGAACTTTTTGGTGCGGTTGATGATTTATGGCTTAATTTAGATACAAATAAAGTTGTTGTAGTAGATTACAAAGCAACATCTAAGGCTGGAGAAATTAACATTTCGGATGATGGATGGTGGCCAGCTTATAAAAGACAAATGGAATTTTATCAATTTTTACTTATTAATAATAATCTTGAAGTTGATGAAGTTGGATATTTCCTTTATGCAAATGGTTTAAAAGAAGGTTTTCTTAATCGTAACGATATACCTATGTTGCAATTTGATTTAACCCTTTTGGAATATAAAGGAAGTACTAAATGGATTCCTAAAAAATTAAAGGAATTAAAATCAGTACTTTCAAGCGACAAAATACCAGAGCCCACGTCAGATTGTGATTATTGTAGATACTTTGAAGACAGACAAGAATCTTTTCGTAAACTAAATTATGGTCACAATCTTGAGTTTGAATTTAATGAATAAATATATTAACTTAACTTTAACTTTCCTGTATTTAGCAAAAAGTAGGATGGTTGTTATATGAGAATCTTTTTTTGGACATTAGCATTAATTATTATTTTAGTTTTTCTTTCCCCTTTTTATAGTCTTTATAAAATTGGAATGGGTGTTAAAAATAAAGATGTAGATATCCTAAATGCCTATGTAATATGGCCAGAGATGCAAGATTCGGTAAAACAAGATGTAAGTGAATACTTAAAGAGTAGGGCAGAGCTAAGAAAAAAAGAACTAGATAATCCAGTAGAAGGAGTATTTGAAGATATCAGGAAAATTGGTGGTGAAATCTTTGGTGGTAAAGCTCTAGATGTTGCAATAAAAAAAGCTGTTACACCTGAAGGTATAATTAAAATTGTTGAGATTGCAGAAAAGAAATCAGGTAGCAATCAATCAAGTAGCAATAAGACTAAAACAGAAACAATCGATTCAAGCAATAATTATGACGGCTATTCTTTAGAAAAATTTAATTTCTTGTCAGCTTCTAATTTTGAGGCAACGGTTCTTACACCGCAAGGAGATGTATATTTTAAAATGCGATTTATTTTCCCTCGTTGGCATCTATATACAGTAAAATCAGAAAAACTTACTGAAGAAATTGCAAAAAAAGTTGAGGATTCGGTTAATCTCCTTAAAAATCTTAATAAAACTTTATTTGAAGGACTTAAGGAATAAACCCTTATAAATTAAGATAATGCAAAAAAAACTTTCTCTATGGATGTTAATTGCATTTTTACTAGCAATACCTTTTGCCTTTTATTTGCCAGAACTTGCAATACAAGTTAAATTTTTGGGAACTTATTTTATTTCAATACTTAAATACTTTGTTCCATTTCTAATTTTTGGAACTATAACTTACTCGGTCGCATCATTTGGTTCAAATGCTTCAGCAGTAAAGATTGTGCCCCTTACTCTAGGTTTATACCTATCAACAACATTTATAGCTATCAGTTACGCATTACTTCTTGGATCTAATATTAATTTTAATACTGGAGAAATAATTAATCTATCTTCTGAGATAGTTGCTAGCAATGAAGTAAATTTAGGCTCTACATTAAGTGTTTTGGCAATCGATTTAACTAATATATTTAGATTGATTTCGGAAGGCAATCCGATTGCTATAATGATTCTATCAATCCTTTTAGGCATAACAATCAGATTTTCAGGAAAGTACGAAAACAAATTACAAGAAATATTCTCATATTTTAACGATTTGGTTTTAAAATCAGTAAACTACATAATGTTTTTAGCCCCAATAGCAATATTCTCTTTATTCTCTAATTTGCTTGCAACTATTGATGGAGCAATTATGTTTTCACTCATAAAATTTATTCTTCTAACAATAATAATTTTCTTGATATACATGTTCTTCTTTTATGGAGCCATAGTTAAGTTAGTTACCAAATGTAGCCCATATGATTTTTTCAAAAAGATAAAAGAGCCAATAATTTTTGCTTTCTTTTCTTCAAGTAGTTCCGCGACTATGCCTTTAACCTTAAATACAGCCAATAAGAATTTAGGAATTCGCAAAGAAGTTTCATCTTTTGTTGTGCCAATTGGTGCAACAGTCAATATGGATGGTTCTGCTATATATTTAGGGCTTTCCGCAATTTTTATTTCACAACTAATAGGCCTAGAGCTTTCTCTTGCCGAGTACGTAATCATCTCAATGACAGCAACAATAGGTAGCATAGGGGCTGCAGGAGTTCCTTCTGTTGCCTTGGTTATGATGACAATAGTTTTCACATCAGTTGGAATACCTATAGAAGCAATTGCTATTATTGCAGGAATTGACAGATTTCTTGATATGTTTAGAACAGCTATTAATGTAACTGGAGATTTGACCATATCTAAAGTTGTAGATTATTTTAACAAAATTGGTTAATCCTGATTTTTTAGTTAAAATTAATCCCAGTGTTTAAATTAATCAAAGCAATAATAGATTTTATTAACAGTTTAGATAAAAGGTCCGGAACCAATGGTAGCTCTACACCTTCTACACGTTCAGATGAAGATAAAAAAATAAAAAGATTGCTTATTTTATTACCATCATTTTTTGTACTTTTAGCACTGTTATCAAGTGTTTATACAATTGATCCAGGAGAAGTTGGAGTCGTTCAGAGATTCGGAAAGCTTTCGAGTTATTCAAACCCTGGACTGCATTTAAAAATACCTTTTATTGACAGTTTAACTAAAGTTAATGTAGAGAAAGTTAGAAGAATAGAGATAGGTTTTAGATCAGACAGAGCAAGAATTAATGTATTGCAAGAATCTTTAATGATTACAAAAGATGAAAATATAGTTGATGCTCAAGCTATTATCCAATGGAAGATTAAAAATCCTGGCAATTTTCTATTTAAAGTTGCTAATCCTGACATAACAATTAAAAATACTGCAGAAGTAGCATTAAGAAGTGTTATGGGTATAACAAAAATTGATGATGCATTAACTACAGGTAGAGATCAGATTCAAGTTAAGACCAGAGAATTCTTACAGACATTGTTAGATTCATATAGTTCTGGAGTTCAGATTACAGACGTTAAGCTACAAATTGTTGACCCACCAGAAGAGGTTAAAGACGCATTTAATGAAGTTGTAAGAGCTAAAGAAGATAAGGAAAGATTAATTAATGAAGCTAAAGCTTTCTTTGAAGATGTAATCCCAAAAGCTAGAGGTGAAGCTGAAAAAATGATTAAAGAGTCAGAAGCTTATAGAGAACAAAGAATTGCTAATGCTAAAGGTGACACTGCTAGATTTAATCAGATATATTCTGAGTATAAGAAAGATAAGGAAGTAACGAGGACTAGGATTTATTTGGAAAGGATGGAAGAAATATTAAAAAGGCCAAAAAAAGTAATAGGTACAGATTCAGCAGGAGGTTCAATAAATTTATTACCACTAAAAGAAGTATTTAAGGATTAATATGATGAAGAAGTTTTTACCAATTATAATCTTACTTTTAATTTTTGTTCCTACTTTTGTATTTACTGTAGATGAGAAAGAACAGGCTATTATTACTCAAGTTGGAGAATTTAAGAGAGCAATAACAAAGCCAGGTCTCCATTTTAAAAAACCTTTTATTGAAAAAATAACAAGATTTGAAAAAAGAATATTGTCAACCGATGCACCACCAGGTCAATATTTAACTTTGGATAAAAAAAGATTAGTCGTCGATTTTCTTGCAAGATGGAAAATTGTAGACCCATTGGTTTTCTTTAAATCAGTAAGAAACTTATTCAGCGCTAATACTAGAATTGAAGATATTGTTTATTCTGAATTAAGAGAAGAATTAGCTACTCATAACTTAAATGAAGTAATAGCTGAAAATAGAGAATTAATAATGGATGAGGTTAAAGAGGGTAGTAGCGAAAAACTTAAAGAATATGGCATTGAATTGATTGATGTAAGAATTAAAAGAGCAGATTTACCTGCAGAAGTTCAACAGAGCGTTTTTGATAGGATGGTAGCTGAAAGAAAAAGGATATCAAAAAGATATAGATCAGAAGGAGAAGAAGAATCAGCAAAAATTCGAGCAGAAACAAACAAAAATAAAGAAATAATTTTGGCTGAAGCATATTCAAAAAGTGAAAAAATTAAAGGTGAAGGCGATAAAGTAGCAACAAAAATATACTCTGATTCCTATTCTAGAGATCCAGGTTTTTACGAGTTTATGAGAAAGTTAGATGCTTATGACAAAATTATTGATGAGAAGTCAGTAATATTTCTACCTATAGATTCTAATTTATTAGATTTAATCAGAAAGATAGATTAATTGGATACATTTAGTCATGCATTATGGGGGAAAGCTCTCTTTGGGCAAAAAGGTACCAATCTTGTTGCTTTGTTGTTTGGCGCTTGCCCCGATATTATAGCTTTTGGCCCTTGGATAATTTTACGTATTTTTAACGGAACTTTCTTTGATAGAGATTTTGGTGGTCCTCCACCATTAGAAACAATACCCGATTGGGTTTTTATTATGTATGACTTTTCTCATAGTTTTACTGCTGGGTTCTTACTTGTTTTCTTATTATACTTTTTCAGAAAAGATTATTTGTGGTACGTTGCTTTAGGATGGCCTTTTCATACTGTTGTAGACTCTATTTCTCATTCTAAGGAGTTTTTCCCAACTAAAATCTTCTGGCCTTTTTCAGACTTTTATATAGATGGTTTTTCATGGTCTAGACCAGAGGTATGGTTTACAAATATTTTTCTTCTGGCCCTTGTACTCTTATATAAGAGAAGAAAAAATATTACCAGATTCAAAAATTACACAATATAGATTATAAAAATTAAGCAAAGATAGAAATTAAAATACCTGCAGCAACAGCAGATCCTATCACTCCAGAAACATTGGGTCCCATTGCATGCATTAATAGAACGTTTGAGCTATCTTCTTCATTTCCAACTTTACTAACAACTCTTGCAGCCATTGGAACTGCAGATACACCAGCTGCACCTATTAAAGGATTTATGTCAGATTTACTTACTTTGTTTAATAGTTTAGCCATTAAAACACCTGATGCTGTTCCAATTGAAAAAGCAACCAGACCCAGAACAATAATAGCTAAAGTTTCTGGTACTAAGAAAATTTCGGCTGCTAATTTTGATCCAACAGATAATCCTAAAAAGATTGTAACGATATTGATTAAAGCATTCTGCAATGTGTCTGTTAGTCTATCTACGACTCCTGATTCTCTAAGAAAATTTCCAAAGCATAATGCACCTACAAGTGGTGTAGCTGCTGGTAGCACTAAGACGCATAGAATCAATAATGTTATTGGGAAAAAGATTTTTTCAAGTGTATGAACCTTTCTTAATTGATGCATCTTGATTTTTCTTTCATCCGAAGTTGTTAGTGCTTTCATTATTGGTGGTTGAATTATTGGGACCAATGCCATATATGAATATGCAGCAACAGCAATTGCACCAAGCAAGTCAGGTGCAAGTCGTGAGCCTATGAATATTGCAGTTGGGCCATCTGCTCCACCAATAATACTAATTGCAGCTGAATCTTGGAGAGAAAAATTGATTAAATCAGTTGTTTGACTTAAAAAGACAGCACCTACTAAAGTTCCAAAAATACCAAATTGAGCAGCTGCTCCAAGTAATGCTGTTCTAGGGTTTGCAATCAAAGGACCAAAATCTGTTAGAGCCCCAACACCCATGAATATTATTATAGGGAAAAGACCGTTTTTAACTCCTAAGTTGTATAGAATTCCTAAAAATCCATCTGGTCCTGCTATATCAGCAATGGGTACATTAGCCAGTAGTCCACCAAAGCCAATAGGGAGCAATAGTAAAGGTTCAAAGTTTTTTGCAATAGCTAAATAAAAAAGTAATATGCATATCGCAATCATTATAATTCTTCCACTACTTTGTGAAAAATCTGAAATAGCTTCACTATTTGTAAATCCATAGATTCCTGTTGACCTATAGAAGTTGCCAAATAGTCCTTTCATGTTTCTCTTCTCATACTGAGTTTCTTGTTGCGAATCAGATCTTGAATCAGCTGAATATGCGACGTCAGTAAACACAGAAAAGGTGAACAATATTGATAAAATTAATAATATTTTTTTCATTTTTATCCTTTAGCTAACCACAAATATTGTATTTCCTTCTTCTACATTTTGTCCTTTTGTTACATTGATGGAAGTTAAAGTTCCACTTACACCGGCTTTTACATCTATTTCCATTTTCATTGATTCTAGAATGATTACTGTTTGGGTAGGTTCAACTTTATCTCCAACTGAACAAAGTATTTTGAAGACAACTCCATTAACTGGTGCATTTACAACTGTACCACCTGCAGTAGGTGCTTCAGCTTGAGTTTTAGCAGGTTCTTCTTTTTCTTCAGCTGGTTCAGCTTTTTTAATACCGGCAACTTCTACTTTTCCTAAAGTTGATACAACTTGTGCTCCAGTACCAGAAGCAACTTGTACTTCATAAGATTCACCGTCTAACATTATCGTATAGGTTGAAACATCTGATGGGGCTTCTTCCGCTTTTGCTGGTTCCTTTTCATCTGGGTCTACAACATTTTTTCTAACGTTAACCTTAGCTTCACCTTTAAGAAACTCTATTCCTTTTTCAGCACAAGAAGCAGCAATAAAAATATTCTCTTCTGTTGTTTCCAATGAGTTTTCTTCTAAAACATTTTTCCAGTACTTAATGCTTTTCTTTTCATCTCTATCAGCTATATCTAATGGATTTTCTTTTGTAGGTTCAAGCTCTAATTGTTCAGATGCTAATTTTACAATTTCAGGATCAGGCTCAGTAGGTGTTTTACCAAAATATCCTAATACCATTTTTCCATATCCATCCGCAATCTTCTTCCATTTTCCAAACATAACGTTGCTAAAGGCTTGTTGCCAATAAAATTGTGATACTGGAGTGACTGAAGTACCATAACCACCTTTTTGAACAACTTCGCTCATGGCAGCTATAACTTCTGGATATTTATGGAGAATATTATTGTCTCTCATCATTTGAGTATTTGCTGTTAACGCTCCACCTGGCATTGGTGAAAATGGTATAAGTGGTGATACCCGTTTAGCTTCTTTTGGTACATAATAATCTTTTAATAAATCTGCTAAAACTTCTTTGTATCTCATCATCTTAGAAGTCTCTAGGTCGTTTAGATTAAATTCAGTGTTTTTTGTAGCATGAAGCATTGTAAGAATGTCAGGCTGACTCGTTCCTCCTGATACTGGGGCAACAGCTGTATCAATACCATCAGCACCTGCTTCTAACGCTGCAAGATAAGCTGCTACGCTTACTCCAGCGCTTTCATGCGTATGAAATCTAATATGAGTATTCTTAGGCATAAGGCTCCTTGCCATTTTTATTGTATCGTAAACCTTTTTTGGATGAGATGTTCCACTCGCATCTTTAAAGCATAGTGAAGAGTAGGGTATCCCTGAATCTAGTATATCAACTAATATTTTTTTATAAAATTCAACGTCATGAGCTCCAACACAACCTGGTGGTAAATCCATAACTGTTATAACTACTTCATGCTGTAATCCGTGATTATTTATACATTCAGCACTATATTTCAAGTTCGAAACATCATTTAGTGCATCAAAGTTTCTAATAGTTGTCGTACCATGTTTTTTGAACATCTTTGCATGTAAATCAACTATCTCTCTACTACCTGTATCTAAAGCTACAGTGTTAATTCCTCTCGCAAGTGTTTGCAAGTTAGCATCTAGTCCAACAATAGATCTAAATTTATCCATCATTTCAAATGCATTCTCATTTAAATAGAAGAAGAGGCTCTGAAATCTTGCTCCTCCTCCAAATTCAAAGTGTGATATACCTGCTTTTTTTGCTTCTTCTACAGCAGGTAAAAAGTCGTCCATTAATACTCTTCCACCAAAAACGGACTGGAATCCATCTCTGAACGTTGTATCCATTATATCAATAAATTTTTTACCCATTTTCTCTGGTTAACAATGATTAAAGATGAATTTTTATTTGCTTTCTTTGATGTGTTGCTTTACTGCTGCTGAAATAATTGCAACTTTTTTAGCATCAACTGGACCTGAAGATGTATCAGACTCTTGAATTGCTTCATCTTCTAATTCGTTACCTATATACTTGCTGATAATCAGTCCTTGAATTTGTAGAACAAATACCATTATGATTAGGAATAAAAAAACGACTGTCATCCCAATTATCATAAAATTTAATGATTCACCTATCACTGTGAAACGCTCCTTCTTCTAAATATATGTTTATAAACCATTCTTATTTTAGTAAAAAAACCACATAAAAACAAATTAAAATATCACTTAGATACCAATATTCCTAATGATATCAGGTAATTAGATTAATATTTTTATTATAATAAGAGGTTAATTAGTGTAGTTTTCTCAAAAAAAAAGTATTAAAGAATATTTGACATATTTTTAATTATATCAAATAATATGGCCTTTATGAGTGACAACGAAATTAAGAATCAAACATTAAATCTTCTAATGAAAGAATTACGTAAATTAGATTATTTCAGAGGTATAGCATCAACTAAAATGCTAAGTTTTGCTTTTTGTATTTTAAGTGAAAAAATAGGAGCTTCCGCTCATCCAACTACAGAGAATGAAGAATTAGATTCTTCAATCAAGTCCATGATTTTTAAACATTAATTTTCAATAATCTTTGAAACTATAAACGCACAAACTAATTGGGAAACAAAAAACAACAATGCAGAATAAGGATCAATTCCTACACCTGAGTCAGTAAAAATCCTTGATAAAGTTACAGCTGGATTTGCAAAACATGTTGAAGATGTAAATAGTGTCGCTGACATTATAAAAAGGCCAACTGTTGCTGGAATTTTTTCAGGATTTTTCTTTTCTGCTACTGCAATTACTATAAGTAGTCCAGAGGTAGCAAGTAATTCAGCAATTATTAAAAAATTAGAAGATCTATCTATGTTAGAAATTGAAAAAATATTTTCTCCAAACATTAAATGAGTAAAAATAACTCCTAAAATACCACCGAGTATTTGTAAAATTGAATATATCAATGCGTCAGATTGATTAATTTTTCCACGTAGGTACATCATAAATGTTACTGCGGGATTAAAATGTGCACCAGAAATATTCATAAAAAGCGTAATATTTGTATATAAAATTGCACCTACTGCAAAAGCAATTGATAATACAATTAAATAAGGAGGAGCAATTAAAACATTATTTAAAAGGTGGAATGTGCCAGTAATAGCTATAAGTAATAAAAAAGTTCCATAAAATTCAGCTGCGTATTTATTCATAATATTTATCCTTTTATTTTTTTTAGTATAATTAACCATAAAATATTTAAGTTGCAAATAAAATTATGAAAACCAAAGAAATTGAGATAGTTTTTATTACTGATTCACATCTAGTCTACAATGAAGAATTCTTAGGTATTAACACATTCAAATCATTTGAGGCAGTAATTGAAGAAGTTCTAGTAAAACACGCTAATTCTGATTTTTATATTTTTGGTGGTGATTTAATTGAGGATCAGAAAAAGGAATCTTTTGATTTCTTTGAAGAAAAGATCAATAAAAGTTCTTTCTTAAGAAAGACTCTTTTTGCTAGAGGAAATCATGATATTAACGATTTATTTTTTGATAGATTAATTAAAAATCAAAGTTTAAATACTGATTTAAAATCATGGAAATTAATTAATATAAATACCTATAGTCTAGGAAATATATATGGTGAAGTTGATTATGACGAAATAGATTTTTTAAAAACAATATCAGAAGAAAATAAAAATAAAAATATTATGATTTATATGCATCATAATCTCTTTCCTACAAAGTCTCCTTGGCTAGATAAATATATAACTCAAAATTACACACAAATTTCTAAAGAGATTTCTAGTTTAACAAATATAAAGCTAGTGGTTTCTGGTCATATTCATCAAGAAGCTGTAAATATGATCGATGATACAATATTTATTTCTTGTCCTTCGACAAGCTTCCATTTTGTTCCAAGTAAACCTAAATATACATTGGATAATCAGAACCCTGCATATACAGTATTTACTTTATTTTCAGATGGAACATTTGACTGGAAACATAAAAGAGTAGAGGGCTACTTTGGTAAACCTAAAATTCGTAAAAATTAAAAAAATCGAAATTATCTTATTTGTAGGAACCAGAACAAGAAATAATAACGGCAACTAAAAATAAGATTATAGGAAAAAATCTCATATTTATAATTATATTATATTTTTACTAAATGTTAAGAGACTGTTAAGCCTAGTTTCTTTATAATATACAAATGGATTTTAAATTTAAAATTATATTAGGCCTTTTTTTAGCTTATTTAACTGCTGTACTTTTTATGTACATATTTCAACGAACTTTTTTATATTTTCCTCAAGAAGATAATTATTTGACCGAAGAAAAAATTTTAGGGTCTCCTGATATAGTAAAGATTCCAAGTGGTGAAGGAATTGAATTAGAATCATGGTATCACCTGTCCGATTTAAGCACAAAGACTATTGTATTTTTTCATGGTAACGCCGGAACTCTTAATAGCAGAATATATAAATTAAATTTTTTTCATGATATGGGTTTAAATTATTTAGCAGTTACTTGGAGGGGATTTAGTGGGAATCCTGGTAAACCAACTGAAGAGGGACTTTACCAAGACGGTAGGGCAGCAATAGAATGGTTGCTAAAAAATAATATAGAGAAGAAAGACATTATATTGTATGGAGAATCTTTAGGAACAGGAATTGTAATTGAAATTGCTCAACATGATTCATATGCAGCTGTTATCTTAGAATCTCCTTATACTTCCATATTGGATATGGGAAAAATAAGCTTCCCATATCTGCCAATAAGTTTAATACTAAAAGACAAATATAATTCAATCGAAAAGTTAAAAAATATCAAAACACCTACCTTGGTGTTACATGGAAAGAAAGATACTTTGGTCCCTTTCCGTATGGGTAAAGAAATTTTTGATAATTTAAACACTAAAAAAAGAAGTCATTTTGTTGATGAAGATGACCACATGATGAAGTTTGATCAAAATATGAGAAGCGTTATCTCCGAGTTTGTTGATGAGATAAATTAAGTGTATTTTAATCCAGTTCGCAAATATTCATATCCAGTATATACAGTAATTGCTGCAGCTACCCATAAGCTAGATAAACCAATATCTCTTCCATATCCCAACAATAAAGTATTTCCAGGTTCACCAGAGAGTAAAACTGAAATAGCAAACATCTGAAGGAAAGTCTTAACTTTTGATAAGCTGGAAACAGGAAGTGAAACTTGTGATTTTGCTAAGAATTCTCTCAAACCAGAAACTAGAATTTCGCGACTAATAATTATTATTGCTGCATAAAGGGTTAAGTCTTTTATAGATTTTGAATGTATTAGCAATACCAACGCTACTGTAACCATGATTTTATCAGCAATTGGATCCAATAGGGCTCCTAATTTTGTTTCTTCATTATATTTTCTTGCTAATTTACCATCTAAATAATCTGTAAAACCGGCTAAGACAAAAGTAAAGCATGAAAGCCATTTTCCAAAATCACCAGGTATAAAAAATATAAATATAAAAAAAGGGATTATTAGTATTCTAAAATAAGTTAATGAGATTGGAATATTAGACATATTCATTCACTTTTAGATAAATAAGAAGAATTTAAAATCCAATTATTATCAATATTATCCCCAACAAAATTAAAATTGTAGCGAAAATTCTATCTTTTATCATATTGAATAATTTAGAAAAAAAATCGCTCATATTTGATGATAGCATTTTTGAACAGCTGATTATATTTTTATTTTTAATATAAAGATTAATATTTAAAATCACTGAACAGGTAATTGATAGTTGGAGATATGAAATCAAAAATTTCTTTGTAATAGTAAGAGGTCAAAGTGACAAATATTATAAAAAACAATGTTATCCATATAACCTTCATAATAAGTTCAATAATATTCGTTAATTGCATTTTTTCAAGATATAATAAAGACCAATGAGAAAATTAGTTATTAAGTCATTTTTAGCGGTTTTTTTACTTTTAACTCCAACTGTAGATGCTGGTATTGATGATGAAGTAGTCCTAAATAAAGCATATATTAAAACATCATGGGGATTTGCTCATTTTGTAGATAATAAAAATGTTACGGCTCAAAGCAGAGATTCTACTTTTCCTAATGCGAAATATGACCTTTTATACGATTCTGCTCAGTCATTTTCTGTAGCAGTTGGCAATAAATTTGATAATACAGCACTGGAGATGTCATTTGATTATATTGAAGCTGATATTGATTCTGTTAAATCTGACACACTTAGAACTTATAATGGAAGCGACATCAGCACTCACTCATTTATTATCAATGGAATTTGGTACCCAGAGCGTTTAACTTCAAAATTGGGAAGTTTGTATATTGGAGCAGGTATTGGGACTGTATTTAAGGTTGATTTAGATCAAAACAAATGTACAGGTGCAAGATGTTTGGCTAATGAAGGCTTTAAGTCTGCAACTGATGAATATCAATTGGCATACCAGTTTTTAGTAGGTGGCGAAACTGAAATTGGTGCAGGTTTTTCACTTTACACTGAAATTAGAAATATTTTCTTTGATAATGTTGCTTTGGGAAGAGATAACCATAATGAAACATTTAATAATATGGATTTAAACATTATGGCTTGGAACTTTGGTGTTAAGTGGAGCTTTTAGAAATTATTTATTCTTCTTATCTAATCTCAATATTTTTTAATATTTCTTGAGTTTCATCTGAATAAAAAATATCAAGAAAATCTTCTATGTCATTATTGTGATCAATAAAATTCAGCACTTGTTCTGATGACAAATCTTTTTTCATTAGAGCCAC